>ERZ808030.11-NODE-11-length-23065-cov-4.402949_pt1 | contig 23065 bp, 18 predicted proteins | sample MGYA00380186_ERZ808030 | MGnify/ENA primary metagenome ERZ808030 (study PRJEB31490, sample SAMN06133386) | cow dung metagenome | isolation source: M7 | host: cow | place: China: Chengdu | collected 2015-05 ...
CGGGCTGTTCTCGGATGCTTTAGTGAGAAAAGTAGAAAGGGCTGGAAGTGTAAAAACTTAGGCGATATGAAAGACAGCTATATGAAGTTTGTAGATGGCACATCAGAAGCTTTTACAAAAGGCGACCACAGGCTGAACCGTCTAAAGAGAGATACGACCCTAGCTATCATTCCTCGCTTTTGGGATGCTTGGATGGAAAAAGGTAAGCAGGATAAGATGGAGTTACAATTCTATCCAACCGATATCTGCCAGAAGAATATCAAAACGCATATTCTCTTCTATGAGGGCGTTGGAGATGTTCTGTTGAGAGGACTGAAGCACGTTAGCCTGCTTGATATACCCGGCAAGTATAATTCGACTGTAGATTTTGTTCCTCTCGATGTAGAGCCGCAGAAAAGAAGCGAAAAGTTTGACCCGACAACTTTTGATAATATAATGGATGAGATAGAGAAGACCTTGAAGGCTGAAGAAGGCAATAAGACACTGATTGTTTGCTGGAAGAACATAGGCTCCCACACTGACAATCTGCAGAGTGGTAAATCGGCATGGAAAGAACTTATTGATGCCGACTTGACAAGAAGAGGCTTCTTGAATGGTACCGATTACTCAATAACCTATTATGGAGCTGCAGACACAAAGAGCACCAACCAGTACCGCGATTATCAGAACATCATTCTATTGGGAGATTGGAATACGCCTGAGAGCTTTGCAGCACAAGTTAGAACAGCCTTCAATTCGACTACCACTATCGAAGACTACAGAGTATGGTACTATGCCCAGCTTATCTGTCGCATTGGAATAAGAGACCTTGCAGGCGGCAGTTTCAGGGTGTATTACACAAAAGATTATAAACCCTTATTTATTAACCAATTAAACGAGTATTTGAACATGAATCAGTACACGCCAAAAAGTAAGCCTAAGAACAAGAAGCGTTGGTTTGATGATATTGCAAAAGCCTGCGGCATCAGAGAACCGCAAAAGGGGGATATTGAGAAACTTGCAACGATGTATCCCGACCTGAAAACAGAGATTGAGACTGGACATAGTTATACATTGACAATTCCTCTTGCTCAATTGACTGTAATATGCCCTAGAAAGGAGAAGAGAAGACGGGCTTACCTCCCACTTGAAAAAGCCTTAGGGAAATTGCATATAACCCTTGTAATATCATAGCATAGGTGGGTTTTTGCACTACGGACTAATCTTATATAGGGATTGAAAAACTCACCTAAACTGAATAGAAGTGGTTCTGGATTTTTTCGAAGAGTGAAGCTTCGCCTCAAGCGAGAAGCTGAACGATGAGATGAGAAAAAATCAAGGTTCACGATAAAAATAGAATTGAATCAATATTATGCGGACTGACTGAAACTCCTTTATGTTTCTCAAGCCTGTGGCTTGTGGCTTTTAAAGGAAATATAAGTCAGTATGCCTAGTCTAATCTTCACTCCGTTCAGCTTAGCCTCCTTCCGCTTCGCTCCAGGTTAGTTGAATATGGATATAATACTTTTTTATTGAGATTAAGTATTCAGGGGTCTCATTCAAGGTAAAGTCTTCCCCTAGCCGAGCGTTAGCGGAGGAGGGCGTAAGGGGAAGCGTATAACATAGAATTATCGACCAGTCCGTAGTAAGCAAAGAACCACATAAAAAAGTTTAACTAATTAACAATTTTAAATATGATAACAAAATTATATTTTTTTGATTCTGCGAATTCCAGTAACAGATCATCAGGTAGCTTAACACCTGGCAGTAGTAACGATTATGTAATCCTTTCATATGATAATTTACAAGAAGGATGGGAGTACATAAGTAAAGAAGTAGAGAAAGAAATTAATAGCCGTTCTTCATTACCGAGGTCTATCGAAATTTTACACGATACGGAGTTTGAAATAGAAATCATGAAACGTGCCGTAAAGTCTTGTGCCGAGCAGTATTTTGGTATAATCTCTAAAACTGAACTTGATAATCGTTTGGGAAAGAATGGCAATTTCAACAGTTATCTTTTGGACTTTGAATTCAATCACTTTTCTGAAACAGAAGATAAGCTTTACATATCAAGGTTAAAGTCTAATTGCTCGCCAATATGCAATCAAACAACAATTGCCAAGGAGCTTATGAACATTCACGATTTTCCAACTCTTGTGGGGCATGCTGTTTTTTTTATAGAATGCAATAAGAATTGGCTAGAGAAACAGGACAAAACTTGCATCCCTGAATTGTTGTTCCATTTCGAAGATATAACATTAGAGTATTTGCATAGTAAATCAAAAGAATAAGCAATGAGAGAGAACCTAAAAAGTTCTCTCTCGTTTTGTTTACCACCCGGGATGTAAAGGTCTGCCTGGGTTCAGTTCAATATTGCGTTGGTGTTTCCACTCTTCAACCTTCTTCTGATATTCTATGTATCGAGTATCCGTAGACTCTACCCATTCAAGATTGTTGCTGTCAAAGTTGATCGGGTTATAATCCTTATGAAGAATCACTGGGTTTTCAAGTGCATACTCGTCTCCGGAGATATAACCTGCATCTGCCATCAAATCATCAATATTCAGATGCCCTCTGCCTTTTGGGTTGGATACATAAGGCTTAACACAAACCATCGAGTCTGTATCGGCGTCACCGACGCAATCACAGATACGCACCTCTTCTCCATTATAGAACACCTTACCTTCCTTTGTGATGGTAAGCCCGCTGATATGTTCAAATGTTGGTGCTGTCGTATGAAATGACTGCGGCTCACGCGCTACAAGGTTCTTATAATACAGGTTTGCGGGGTTACCATCCCTGTACCAAATCTGAGTTTTATTAGGGTCGTCACAGTAGCAGAAACAGGTAAAAACCGCCTTTTTGATGTAAATGGTCATGTAGCCTGTATTTACAAACTTTTCTCCGTTGCCATCCGTTTTTATATCAAAGTACTTCCAGTAACCGGATTTTTGCTTTATCGCTACCACAGTTCCGTCCTCACTAACCCATATATAACCGTTTGTGTAATATCTACATCTCTTGCCCTTAATTATTTTTTCTGTTGCCATAATTTCTACTTTTAATGGTTAATTGTACATTCATCTCTTCTGCCAGGAATTTCACTAATTTGTCGTAGCTGTCTTTGCGGCGACGCTCACGGGGTAAAATCTCCAGCAACTCACTCAACTCAATTTCAATGCAGAGTCCGCTTCTCAACTCGACTCCGCAATAACTTTCAAGCCGTTCAATATCGTCCTTGAATTTCTCAGGTATAATTACTTTGCTTTCTTTTTCTTCGATAACATCCGGAGAAGCATTATCCGAACGCCCTGTTTGATAACTGCCACCAAATAGGGAAAATAAATTCTTGATTAACATTTACTTATGTTTTTATTCACTTATTAGGAATTGAGCTTAAGTTGGCAGCGTTTTGTGCATTTTGACAAGGATTGTCCAAGTGTTCTATGGCGCATATTCTGCGCTGTTGCAGGCGTAATTCGTTTGCTTTAACCAGATTATAAGTTTTTTCTGTTAAAAAATGTTTGTATATATATATAAATATATATAACTTTGCACTTGATTAGGTGTATTGTCCCATGGTGATACTATCGGGCTTTATTCAATGAATCTGCAAACAAAAGATAAAAACCATATAGTTATGAGAAAATCGTTATCGTTGAAGAGATCTGTGCTGGCAATCATGTTGCTGCTCATCTCTATCACTTGTGCCCAGGCACAGGAAAACACATTTGTGTTCAATGCATCGACAACCGGTGAATTCTCTGCGGCTCATTCTACAACCGATTTTTCGGGTTACACACAAGCCACACTGAAAATCAGCGGTCCTCTCAATGGATCCGACATCGATGCTATCAGAACATTAGTCACTGCATCGCACTTTACCTCGCTCGACCTCTCGGCAGCACAAATGACAGCCGAAGGTAGTTATGTTTATTCGGGCAGCTCAACCCGTCCGATGAAAGCCGACAGGATTGCTCCGTATATGTTCTACAACCTTGCATCCTTGCAGAGTGTTGTTCTGCCAGTGGGCGTCACCCACATCGAAGATTGTGCATTCCAAAGCTGTGACAATCTGGGAACCGTAAAATTCCCGGCCTCGCTGCAAAGCATCGGTGATGACGCTTTTATGTATTGCTATAAAATTGCACCGGAATTTGCCGAAGGCTCAATTCTCAAGAGCATTGGAGTACATGCGTTCTATAATTGTTACGAGATGACTTCGATATCCATACCCAACAGCGTTGAGGAGATTGGGAGCGGCGCATTCGCCGCTTGCAATAAACTTGCAACGGCAAACATCCCCACTTCGTTGAAAGCTATACCCGAGAGCATGTTCTCCAGTTGTTCCAAATTGAAATTGACAGATGTTACAATACCTGCATCGGTACAGAGTATCGGTACCGGTGCATTCGCAGGTTGTGTGCAATTTACAAAAATAGCAATCCCCGAGGGTGTGACGGCATTGCCAAGCAGCGTCTTCGAGGGTTGTACCTTCCTTAGCGACATCACGTTGCCCACGACATTGACCTCTCTCGGTTCGAATGTATTCCTAAATTGCAAATACCTGGAGTCGATAACATTGCCAAGCGGCCTTCTCTCCATCGGCAGTGGCGCTTTTTGGGGATGTATCGGGCTCAAGTCAATAGTGCTCCCCGACAATGTTACAAACATAGACGCTAATACTTTCAGAGGCTGTACGGCACTTGAAAGCATTACCTTGCCCAAGAACCTTGCAACCCTGCCGGCATACTTCTTTGAAGAGTGTACATCGTTGAAGTATGTGAAAATTCCCGATGGTGTAACTGCGTTGCCTGCAAATATGTTCTATAACTGTTCCGCTTTGCAGACTGTCGATATGCCCGATGGAATTACCTCCTTTGAATACAACTGTTTCAGCGGATGTTCATCGTTGAAGGATTTTGACTTCCCCTCTTCACTCAACGCCATTGGTTCTTATGCCTTCGATGGTTGCAAAACGCTAACTGCGGTGAACATACCCGCCGGTGTCAGCAACTTGGCAACCGGCACATTCCAGGATTGTGTGGCATTGCAAAGTGTGGAACTGCCCGACGCGCTTGTATCAATAGGCAACTACTGTTTCGAAAACTGTACATCACTTGCCGGGATTGAGTTGCCGGCAGGACTTACGACATTGGGCACCTATGCTCTCGGCAACTGTACTTCATTGACACAGGTAACAATCCCTACCGGCATAAAGAGTATCTCTGACCATCTGTTCTACGGGTGTACAGCTCTTGAGAGTGTCGGCTACGCGCCCGATATAACCTCTATCGGCAGCGATGCATTCCATGGTTGCCAGTCATTGAAGCAGTTTGCAATTCCACAGACGGTAACGTCAGTAGGGTCAGCTGCGTTCCGAGGTTGCGTCAAGATCACTTCGATAACAATTCCCGAGGGCATTAAGGCTGTGCCCGATTACTTCTGCTACGGCTGTACATCACTAGCCGATGTGACCCTTCCTTCAACCATCACAAGCATTGGATTCCAATCGTTCTACAATTGCGCTTCGCTGCGTGAAATAAAACTCCCCGAGGGACTTGCAACAATCGGAAGTTCAGCCTTCGCTTATGCCGCACTCGACAAGGTTTCGATGCCCTCGACGGTCAGAACCATAAATGGCCATGCATTCGCAAACTGTGACAACCTCTCCACATTCACCGTGAACGAGGGCGTGACAGCTATAAGCGATTACAGTTCAATATGGGAAGGATGCGATAACCTGTTTGTCCTGCACCTTCCTTCGACCATAACAAGCCTGCACTACAACACAATCGGTTATACAAGCATTAAGGAGGTGCACCTTAAAGCGACAGTGCCACCTACGGTTGGTTCATATAACGTGGGCAAGAGCGGCGCAACACTTTATGTGCCAGTCGGCACGGCCGAAGCCTACAAGGCTGCAAGCCACTGGGGCGGTTGGGATGCTATTGTAGAGGAGGCGTACACCCTAGCCGGGCTCCCCGAAAAAGAGTGGAACATCCTCAAGCACATTCCGGCGCTTACCGGCGGCGAAAACTGGAAGACAAAGTGGGTATTAGGTGCAACACCCGAGGAAACCGAGCCTCTTGAAGGTGTAACAATAAGGAACGGGCACATATACTCCATTGTGCTCGGCAACAACAATCTGACAGGCCCGTTGCCACACGTGGTGTTTGCTCTTGATAGCCTGAATACTCTTAATTTGCAAAACAACAACCTGTCGGGCAATATCAGGATGGACTACGAGGACAATACCTTCGACTACGCTAACCTGTCACTCTGCTGCGACTCTTTGAAGATACTCGATATTTCGGGCAACAAACTGACGGGCGACCTATACGATATTATGGCCTATGCCCCGAACCTCAAGACCCTCAAAGCAAGTTACAACAAGATACGCGACATAAGCAATCCTTTGCCGGTATATACTCTTGAGTTCTACGGACAGGATCTCCGCGACATATACACCGTGAACTACTCCGACCTCTTCAACCTCAAAGGTGACCCCCAAAGTGCAGTGCCTACGGTGTTTACATACAGCAACAAATCGAACAGTACTGCATCGGCGAATATCGATACCTATGACAACTATTTCTATCTTTTGGTTTCCGATGCTTGGAATGTAAATTCTACGGGTTATTGGTATGGTTCTATGACAAAGAGACTCGACAACGCTAATAGCAGTATGAACCATTACAGTTACGACAGTTGGTGCGACGGCTGGTACACAAAGCCATTGGGCGAGACACTCAATGCCGGTGTAAAGACATCGACAAACTTGTGGAACGATTTCCACCGTTTCAATGTGGTAATGGATTGCCGGCCGGGCGACGTTAACTTCGATGCACAGCTGAACATTACCGATATGCAGTGCACCCTTAACTATGCGTTGGATTCAACATATTATAATAGGTACACACCTTTCAACTTTACCGCAGCCAACCTCATTGCTACCGACCGGACAATCAATGTACAGGATGTGGTTGCAAACATCAACCTCCTGCTCGATTCGGGGGTAACACCAAAACTTGCAAAGGGCAATCGCAGCAAGGACACTGCACAGGACGAGGAGCCCGAAGCTGTTCTTTATGTAAAGGACGGCAGGCTTATACTCAATACCACACGCCCCGTTGCTGCACTCGACCTTCTCCTCACAAGTGAGAATGTGAAATGGTCACCGGCAGTGGATGCCTTCAGCAAAAAGAGCAAGGGTAACCGCACAATCGTCTATTCGCTCTTCGGCGATGAGATAATGGAGGGTGAGACTGTCATTGCAGAACTTGACGGTGACATTGACGATGCCATGATTGTCGATATCGACGGCAACGAGATACGCCTGAATGTTATTAAGGGCAACTATGACGGAACGACTGCAATAGAAGGTGCGCAGGCTGCCGATGACAGTAACGCTGCCGTGTTCGACCTGCAGGGACGCAAGGTTGCCGAGCGTTTCGACCGTAATACATTGAAGCCTGGAATATACATTGTGAAGGGCAAGAAAGTTGTGATTAAGTGAGTGCAGAATCAAAGTGAGACTCTAAAGAATTGAAAATAAAGAATACAAACGCGATATGAAAAAGTTCAGATTATTGAATCTTGTCGTTGCTCTGTTACTCCTTGCAACAGGAGCTACAGCACAGGATGTAAACAAACTCAGTTTGGGCGACGCAAGCTGTATGAAAGGCCTCTCCATTGACCTGCCTTTATACCTTGAGAACACCGACCCCGCTATCGTGGCGTTGCAGTTTGACATGTCGGTTCCCGAGGGGGCTACCATCTCAACCACATCGTCGGACAGCAAGGCCGAGCCTACACGTACAGTTGACCACAGAATCAACGTGAGAAGACTGCCTTCGGGACAGTACCGTGTAATAATGCTCTCGCCCACGAACAAACCGTTCAGGGCCAACAAGGGTGCCATAGGTACCATCAAGGCCAAGTTAAGCGATACCGCACCGCTTGTCGAAGGCGAAACTTATCCGCTTGCAATATCGGGGGTCGTGCTCAGCGACTCTTTGGGCAGGAATGTGATGACAGCCAGCGGAAACGGCTCGTTGAGCATTGGAGCCAATCCCGATTTCGTTGTCGAGAATGTGGTATTGAACGGTTCATCGACCGTGAATCCCAAGGATTCGGTCACTATCTCCTGGAGCGTAAGGAACACGGGTGCTGCTGATGCATTGGGTGGTTTCCGTGAGCAGGTGTCGTTGGTATCTGCCACAACGGGCGAATCAGTGAATTTGGGAACAGTATATCACAATGATATGCTTCTTTCGGCAGGCGCATCACAGACAGTTACCCATAAATTCCTTGTACCTCGTATTGTGGGTCTCGACGGCACTTTCCAAGTGAAGGTGGTGCTCACTCCCAACAGTGACTCTGGCGAACGCAGAGAGTATCAGGGTAACAACACCACGCTCAGTAATGAGGCGAAGCGATATACAATGAATAAGGTGCTGTACATAACCAACCACACATCAATAACCGAGACCGATTACGGAAATAGTTACACCTACAATGTGGAGCGAAGCGGAAGCCGTGCCGAGTCAATGACTTTCCCTGTAGAACTTACAGGCGGTGATTCGCGCCTTTCTCTCAGTGCAAACGAGGTGGAGGTCAAGAAGTACAGCCAGTCGGCCTATGTATATCTCAATGTTGCCGGTACTACAGCACTTGAAGGTGATGTCGATTTCACAATAGAAGTTCCGGCTGCCAACGGCTATGCAGCAGTGCAGAGCATCGGTAAACTTTTTGACGATGAGCAACCCTCCATTGAAATAACACCCTCCAAGTCATTGTTGGAAGAGGGTGAGCAGTTCTGCATTACCCTTACAATTACAAGAGCGGTAAGCGAGGATTTGAAGGTAAAGCTTACCTGCCAGAAACCCGCACTCTTCAAGATGCCGTCATCGGTTACTGTACCTGCCGGCGAAACAAGTGTCACTTTTGATGTTACAGCCCTTGATGATGACATTGTAAACGAATTCAACGCTGTTGATTTCACTGCGTCTGCCGAGAAGCATATCAGCGGCAAGTGCTGCATTGTTGTGGAGGACAACGATATGCCGCAACTGACAATGACACTCACTCCGACAATCGTAAGCGAAGCGGCAGGCCCGTCGGCAATTGTAGGCGTAATCACACGCGACAAGACAAATTCCGATATTACCATAAATCTGAGCGACAACTCAATACGTGGTGACATCTACTATTCAACAAATCGAATAACCTTGAAACGAGGCCAGTCAAAGGCTGAGTTCAGCATCGGTATTGTCGATAACCAATTGAAAGAGGGTGACCGTGATGTGGAGTTCGAAGCTGCCATTTACATAAGCAGTTGTCACTGTCTTGCAGGGCAGACAAGTGGCGGTTATCTGTGCGACACAATACATGTTGTCGATAATGATGGCCCTGCGTTGAGCATAACATCAAAGAACGGCAATATATTGGAAGGTTCGGAAAACAATGTCTTCACAATATCACGCAACGATTCACCGGTTAACGACCTTGCCGTTCAGGTGACATCAACGGGCGACGGGCTTACATATCCCCAGACCGTAACCATTCCTGCCGGTAAGAGTTCGGTGGATATAAATGTGGCATTGGCACGTAACGACGTTGCCGACGATTCAAGAATCATTACATTCAAGGTTTCGTCACGACAGCAGTCCGATAATGAAACTTATGCCAGTGGAACATGCTGGGTGATGTCAACCGACCAGACACTGCCCGATGCAATGATTACCTCATTGAATATTGTTACAAACAATGTCTATGCCGGTGATAAAGTTGTTGTGGAGACAGAGATTTATAATGGCGGTTATGCTGTATTGCCTGTAACTACACCTATTATCTTCAAGCACAGCGACAAGAGCCAAAGCGTATTCCTGCAACAAGCAGTTCAACCGGGTGAAACCTTTGTGCAGAGGGATTCCATAAGCAGCAAAGAGATTGCCGGCAGTTATTATCTGCAGGCATCGTGTGACGGTGACAACATTATAAAGGAGATAAACGAATCCAACAACTACTCGGAGCGTTGTACACTTGTGCTTAACCCGCTCTTCAAGGCAACTGCGAATGTTGATAAGGATAGATATCTGAACAGTGATACTGTTTACATTACAGGTCATGTCGAAGGTCTTTATTCAAGAAATGCCGATGTCGAGGTGTATGTGAAATCCAACTCTACACGCAATACAATAATGGCAAGAACCGACGAGAACGGTGACTATGAGGTCAAATGGGTTCCGGTAGGTAACCAGGCCGGCCGTTATATTGTGGGCGCATGTACCATAGGCGAGAACCTCAGTACGGAGATGGATGCGTTCGATGTGTACGGTATGCGCCGCTATGACAGCGGTTTCATTAAAGATGAACTTGAAACAGGTGAAACGGCAGAGAATTATCTGCACCTTCTCAATCACGGTTCATTGCCTTTGACTGGTCTCAAGGTGATTGCTGAATACAATACAGCTACCGCAAAGATTGACTTTACTGGTATCACAAGCCTGCAACCGGGTGAGAATGGCCGAATCACATACACAATAGAGGGTCTCACACCAAGTGAGGGCAAGGACTGGGAGAAGATAAACATAAGGATAGAGAGTGCCGAGGGAGCTGTATTCGAACAGACTGCATATTATTATGTGCATTCATCCAAGCCGGTGCTCAAAGCCAGTGTAAACGAGATAAACACTACAATAATCAAGGGCGAAACCCGTGACTATGAGATTCTTCTCACAAATCAGGGACGTGGAGAGACCGGAGCCGTTACCGTTGACCTTGGTAATGTGGGCTGGCTCAAAACTGCAACACCTACAAATATGCCTTCAATGGCACAGGGTGACAGTGCGGTGATTGTGCTGCAGATGACTCCAATGGCACAGGACGAACTGAACTCGGTTTACAAAGGAAACTTCGTGATTTCGTGCGAGAACGGCAGCAGCGTGAATATACGCTACTTCCTTGAGGTCGTTTCCGAAAGTACAGGTACGCTTGTCATAGACGTGCAGGACGAGTTCACATTGAATACGGCAGAGGCTCCGCATGTTGAAGGAGCGACAGTGAATGTGTTGCATCCTGTAACGCAGAAACTGTTGCGTCAGTATGTTACAGGTACCGACGGACTGGCAACATTTGATATGTTGCCCGAAGGACGCTACATTGTGAAGGTCACTCATCCAAAGCACTCTTCAAGGACAATGGATGTGATTGTTGACCCCGAGCGTACGACAAAGTATGTGGCATTCATTGAGTACAGTGCCATTACTGTTGAGATGAGGTACGAGCCTACTGAGATTGAGGATGAATACAACATTGTAACAACCGTAAAGTACGAGACCAATGTGCCCAAGCCGGTTGTAGTGCTTGATTTGCCTGACAAGATTATCCTTGACTCCATACAGACACCATATATCTTCTATGCTACAATGACCAATGTGGGTCTTATAACAGCATCACAGGCAACATTCTCAATTCCATACGAAGTAAATGACTATAACTTCTTGCCATTGATTGAAGGTCCTTGGGACATCCTGCCACACCAGACCATTACAATACCTGTGGAAATTACAAAGGCTGTAGAGGGTGAGCCTTCACGCGTAAGAGGTAGCCGCGCTGCACAACCAAGAGCCGGGAAGGCCTGTGGTATTGAGGCTTTGGGTCAATTCTTTGACCTTTGTGCGGGAGTAAGCGCCGAACAATTAGTTGAGGACAGAATGCAGATTGGTAACTCATGTATCCAGATTGGAGATATCATTTCGGGAATTATTCCGACAACTTCGGGAAATCTGGGTTCTATTGGCGGCGGCGGTGACAACAGCAGTAGCGACGCTGCCGGCGTTAGTGCCACTGGTGGCGGCAGTACATCGGTTGTCAGTTGTGACCCTTGGCTGCAAGAGAATGGCGGCGAAACCATTGATAATTTGGTGGGTGGTGTAAGTCCTGTAGCGGGTGCCGGATTTGCAGCCAGTGGTATGGCTAATGGTGACCCGACCGGTGCACTGACAATGGCTGCCGGAACAGCATTATCGGCAGCTGGAAAAGAAGGAGTTGCAATAATGGTGGATGCGGCAGACAGAGCAAACGGAATGGGATTATTCAGTGGTAGTGGCAGCGCTGCATACAGAGGCGAATGGCCGGGCGTATATGATATATCGGCTTCAAAAACCGCGGCACAAAGGAATTCTGGAGCTGTTGTTGACGGCAATGTCGATTTCGAGTCCGTGTATTCTCATGATATGAAAGTTGTGTCGGGAATGGTGAAAAGAATTTATCTGTCCATAGCAGCAGCAGACAAACGCAAGCATATGATTGAAGAAACACCAATGTTCTTCAATAATGAATACTTTACCGAGGGTATTCCGTCTGCCGATACAATTTCGGCTGAGTTGCCGGCAGAGTACCCGTCATGGTTGCGTGTATGGTGCAATAATGTACAGATGCCTTTGTCGGTTTACTATCACCTCACTCTTGTTTATCACGAACTCTTTGGCGATTGGGGCTATATGTATCTCGCTCCTGACGATTTGGCCGAATATTTCGTCTACTACAACAAGTGGATTAACGAAGGAAGAACATCTGTTACAATTGAAGACTTCCCGAGCATGCCGAACTACGATTCGTTCAAGTTTGCAAAAGAGAAACTCGTCGAGCGTGTTGACAATACATTGAAGATACGTAACGGAGAAGAGATTGAGGGAGACAACTACATTGACTATGACTATTTGCAGAGATGCTACGACAATATGCTCGAAGCACGAAAAGCTGCCCAAAGAATGGGATATGAGGATGAAGTGGAGTTGTACAATGTCGAAAGCGATAAATGTTTGGAGTACTTGACAAAGGACCGTTCATCTACCTGTGCCACTGTGAAACTGCAAATTGAACAGAAGATGACCATGACCCGTCAGGCAGTACGCGGAACACTCACAGTCTATAATGCCAGCGAGAACGAGGCAATGAAGGATGTAAAGTTGAACCTTGTTGTTACTGACCCGTACGGAAACATTGCAGATTCTCATATCATGGAGATTCACACCGAGGAGAAGAGCGGTTTCACAGGCGAGGATGACTTTGAGAGTGGCTGGGAGCTTGCAGCAAAGGAGACAGGTGTTGCAAAGATCCTGTTCATCCCTACAAAGTATGCAGCTCCTACAGAACCGTTGCAGTACACATTCTCGGGTAGCATTTCGTTCATTGATCCATTCACAGGCCTTGAAATGACCCGTGAGCTTGAGGCAGAGCGATTGACTGTGAATCCAAGCCCCGACCTTGAACTTATATACTTTATGCAGCGCGACATCTACGGCGACGATGCTCTAACCGAGGAGGTTGAGCCTATGGTACCGTCACAGTTCTCGTTGCTGATAAACAACAAGGGATATGGCGATGCCACAAAGGTGAAGATGCTTACACAGCAGCCTAAGATTGTTGACAACGAGAAGGGCCTGTTGGTTGACATACAGATTGAGAGTTCGCAGCTGAATGGCGGAGACAAGACATTGGCTATGGGCGAGAGCGTGGCGACAGACTTCGGCACAATACCTGCATTGTCACAGGTGTATGCACAGTGGTGGATTACAAGTTCATTGACCGGCCACTTTACCGAGTATGACGTAAAGGCTACTCACGTCACATCGTTCGACAACCCCGATTTGTCATTGCTCGACAGTGTACATATTCACGAACTCATACATCAGATAGAGGTTCCCTTGGTACGGAATAATCCGAAATTGCTTGGATTCCTTGTGAATGACGAAGAGGATTATGAAGACCGCCCGGACATCATATATATGACAAACGGCGAGACTTACCCCGTATATGCCGCGACCGGTGCCGCTACCGAGAGTGCCGAAAGCGACTGCTGGGAGCTGGCGGTATATCCCGAAAAGGGCGGCTGGGTATATGGCAATGTTCCCGACCCCACAGCCGGGCAGCAGGAACTTATAAGAATTGTGAGAAAGAGCGACGGCGCGGAACTGCCGCTTGCAAACTTCTGGCAGACCGACAGAACAATGATTGACAAGCTGGAGCCTGTCTATGAGAACCTGTTGCACTTTGCCGATACTATGGCTATTGCCGGTGACAGTTATAAACTCTACTTCTCCAAGAAAAAGGAGAATGCTCTTGCGGTTAAATCGTTTAGCGGGCTCCCCGAAGATGATACATACACAAGAGTGCCTGTAGATACCGTTGTTGTTGAGTTCAACAAGTCAATAGACTCATCGACCTTTACTACCGACGATATAAAACTGCTGTTCCAAGGCGAGCTTGTGGATATGTCGAAGGTGAAGATTGTCAGAAGCGACGATAAGGTATTCAAACTATATGTAGGTGATATTACAACGCTCGATGGCTATTACAGCCTCACTGTAAACACCGCGAACATAGAAGATACCGAAGGAGAGACCGGCGAGTATGGCAAGATGGCCGGCTGGATTCAGGTGAGCGACGGCAAAGCGAACTTTACAATGGAGTGCTTGCCCGAGGGCGCAGGTGTGCTTACACCGGGAACTTCTAAACAGGAGTATGAAGGCGAGGTTGCGGTATCGGCTGTTGCCAATGAGGGTTACAGGTTCCTCTACTGGCAGTGTGACGGAACTATGATAAGCGAGGATGCCGAGACCGTTGTCTCTATGTTCGGTCCAAAGACTGTGACAGCAGTGTTCCAACCAATACAATACAATGTGAACATCATCTACAGCAGGGCACGTGGCTCTGTTGAGGGCGCAGGAAGCGGAATGTTCAGCTACAACCAAGAGATAAAGCTGAAGGCTACAGCAGCAAGCGGTTACTTCTTCGTAGGTTGGCGTCACGAGGGGGAGATTATTGAAACAGATGCGGAACTTGAATTCACGGTAAAGGGTGAGGATGAGTACGAGGCTGTATTCGAACCAATCGAGGTTGTAGTAGTATTCCTGGACGAGAATTCGGCTGACAATACATCGATGTTTGCCGATACAAACGGAAAGCATTACAAGATTACGATGAACCGCAAGCTGAGTGCTTGGCAGTGGAATCCGTTCTGTGTGCCGTTCGATATATCGGAACAGCAGATAAACAAGACTTGGGGATATGCGACAATGATAGTGCAGCTTACGAAGGTCGAGGACGACAAGATGTATTTCACATCGGCATACAACATTAAGGCGGGCGTACCATACCTTGTAAAGCCCGAAAGGACTGTTGAAACTCCATACTTCACTTATGACAACAATATTGTGGTGGAGAACGAACCTGTTGTGACTGACTTTGATGGTATACGGTTTGCCGGCAACTACACTCCGCATGAGTGGAATCCTGCCGATGAGTACTATTATGGTGTGAAGAGCAACAACATAATCAAGGCAAAGGAGAGTACGGCCGCATTGAAGGGTATGCGTGGTTACTTCGTTATTCCGCAGGGCCGAAAGGCAATAATTTATATTGGAGACAACTTTACTGGTATTAGCGAAACTGTTGAGGAGATGGGTAACAGCAATGCCGGAATCTATAACCTGCAGGGTGTTTATCTTGGAAATGACGCAAGTTCTCTTGCACCCGGTATTTATATTGTTAACGGACAAAAATGTATAGTAAAATGAAGATAAAAAAGGATTATGTAGCACCGCAGGCCAATGCCTGCAATGTAGAATGTGAATCTTCGATATTGGTGATTTCGGGTTCAAACGAGGTGGGAACCGCACCCGGAGTTGAGGATGAAGATCCCAATGCCGCTCGCGGGCACCGCGGAGAATGGGGCAACATCTGGAAAGGATAAAAAGCGGACAAGGAGGGTTTAAAGCCCTCCTTGTTATATATATGGTAAACTACTTTCAGGCAAGTGTGCAATCGCCCGGCCGACCAAATAAACACCCCAAGACCACCGTTTATAGGTAAATCACAACCAATACTTAAGGGCTGTCACAAAATGGCAGCTTTTTTTATTTCATACGGTGAGTTTTTTACAAATCGCTCCCTTTAGAGTAGGATTCAAATTTTATTTAACTATATTTGCATTTACATATCGCTTATTGAACCTCGCCAAGGGTTATGTGAGTGTATATGTATTTATTATTGAAAAGCGTTTACTTACGCTCTTTCTTGGCTTTTCGAAATCTGGTAAATTTCAATTGGAGTCAAGGATGAAGCAACGGTAGATGCCTTATGGTGTGTTTATGCATGCCGTTTACCCAGTGGTTGTTGATGTTAATACATCATTGACAACTAATGGCGTATAGGTTTGTTATATACATGTCGGCGTGAGGCTTCTGCGTTGCTCGTTCTACTCCAATGGGCATACCAGAGCCTCGAAAAGCAGGACGGGTAACAGACATGAACTCTCACGCTTTTTCATCTATAAGCCTAGCGGTTCATCATCAGCCCCGGAATAAAGAAAGAGTTGTCAATATTGACTTGATAATATTTTAACTCTTGATAATATGGCTTTCGGATTTTTCAAAAGATTATTTGGTAAAAAAGATAGTTCTTCGGGGATACCAAAAGAATTATCGGGTGTGATGTCTCAGATACTGACAGTTGTGTTTCCAGGGGGCGAGATTCAGTTGCATGATGAGCTCAAAGATTTGTCAAGCATATTAGGAGTGCCTGCTTCCCGAATAGAAGAAACTTTCAAGTATGCCTGCACGCGCGCTTTCCTGGGTAATTGTGATAAGGAGACGTTGATCCGCGGAATTGAAAAGCATGACGACGGCTTGTCCGACAGGCAAATTAACCTTTTTGCGAAATTTGTTTTCACCAAACTCATAAGGCAAAATAGGGGCTTTGATGATCCGGTCTTTTTGGAAGCTGCATTAAGTGCATTGGGATTTATGCCAGACAACAATGGCTTAGAGTATGACGAAATTCCAGGTGCCTTTGGGGATTTTGGAATAGAATCCACTAATCCGATACCTGTTAATGGTGTCTTGTCATCCAACAACTATCTTTCTAAGTTGGTGACAGATGACGGGCTCGCAATATCGTGGGAAAGAGTATGCAGTATGAAAGCCGATAACATAGACAACCTTATTGATTGCTATAGAATCACCGACTCTAAAGGTCAAGTAAGGCAGTACATATATATATCGGGGTATCATTCCTGTACTTCAAAGAAAGCTCCAAAAGGTTATAAGTTCAAGCTATAAGCTATTCCGCAATGGCTACAGCGAAGTAAAAAAAGGAGGACGATTTCTCGTCCACCTAGATACTAGTCGTCAATCACTTGAAATTCGTGGAGGCTATAGAATACCTCTTCGCCTTCACTCTCTTTCTGTTCGACATACTTTTCTAACGCTTCTTGAATAGCGTTTACTGTAGCTTCGACTGCGCAGCCCACAATCTCAGAAACACTCTCTGCCGCTTCCTCAATCGTCTCAAAATATAGCTGCTCATCGTAGCTGTCAAGAAAATAGGTCTCCGGAAAATAGTCGCCTGTGGTGTCGTTGGTATAATAAACACCACAACCTGGTTCTTCCTCTCTGTAATATACTTTGATACTAGGAAACTTCTCCTGTATGATTCTACGCACTCCTTCCTGTTCGCTCCACGCTGTAGATTGTGATATTATAAGAATGTCTCCATCGAGAGAGTAATCTATTATTTCACCTCGGCAGCGGTAGTCTTCCCATTTTCCTCCGAGTTTAGTTACAAGATTACCAAGCCACCATTTTCCAAAACCATTACGGACGATGGTGGTCTTTCTTCTGTCAATATACTTCAATATTTTGTGCAGTGCTCTTACTTCCTTCGGATCACCGACGCACTTGTAAGTTGTGTCACACCAGTTTGGCATAATTCTTTGATTTTAGTTGATACGTTTAGTCCTGATAAACATCAGTCTGTTTATATAAGGATTCTCTCTCATTACTGCATTGCGGGCTGATTCGTGGTTCTTTGCTTCTACCCACAATGTTATAGGCTTGGTGCTGTCTTTAGTCCAAGCATTGAAATACCATAATATCTGCATATCATCTTAAGTTATAGCGTTTGATTAATTTGTAAACTGTTGACGGCGTAAACTGAAAGCCCTGTGAGGTTACGAAGCCCTCCCTGTTCAGTGTCTCTGCCATCTGGTTGTAAGTGTATTCCTGGGATACCAATACCTTCAGGAATGCCACAGCTCGTTTGTTGTTTGGATTGATTCTGGCTTTCTCGCGATTGGTACGGTTACTGTTTGCAATGGCTTCGCGGTGTTTGTTGAGAAGATGTTCCGGGTTACCGAGTTTGGTTCCTCTTGCCTTCTTTGCAGCCAATGCCTGTTTAGTTCGAGTGGCTATCAGTTCTGCCTCGTACTGGCTTATAGCTGCCAGGATATGAAGTACCATCTTATTTGCTTGTGGGAAATCACAGAAAACAATCTCCACATCATTCTCCAATAGGCTTGAAAGGAATGATACGTTTCTTGCCAAGCGATCAAGTTTGGCTACTATAAGCGTTGCACCTTCTTTCCTACAGTGCTCGAGTGCCGAGCGCAGTTGAGGGCGTTCCTTATCTGTCTTTCTTCCGGATTCTACTTCAATGTATTCAGCGATTGGTGCGGTGTTGCGGAGATAGCTTTGTATAATCTCCTTCTGTGCTTCAATGCCGAGTCCTGAATATCCCTGTTTTTGTGTACTTACCCTGAGGTAAGATACATACTTTGTTATGTCGTCTTTCATATTTTCCATTTATTAGATGTCCGTCTTGTTAGTGAAATGTTTGTTGGAATACGAAAAAAGAGGATATGTGATATTGAGTATTTTGTAGTTTTCTCGTTTTTCACATATCCTCCTGTCCTTAATAGGTTGGATTCTCACACAGTTTCAATCCTGTGGAATTTGCTGTTCTGTCAAAAATAGCTTAGATGAAGACTGTCGTTATTCAGGTCTGCATTTTCAAGGAAGTATTCCATACTGGAAACTATCTCCTCAACGCCAAGTTCCATTTCTTTTATTGCTTCTTCTATTCCAGAACGCTCGTCTGGATTAAGTGTCTCCAGTGCTTTTAGTTTTGCTATTGCATTATTCCAGTCTTCTTTTGAAACCTCGAACTCAGGGTCCCAACATTCTCCGGTATAGTCTGCCCCACATGCTGTCAGAAGGTTGTGGAACTCCTCACATTTGTAGTTGAATGCATCACCGGTAGAATACTTAACTTCATACTTGGTAGCACAATGTAATCTATAGCCCATAATATTCTTTCATATAACAGGTTTCACAAAAACTGCCGTAATCATTAACATCACTTCGGGTCATTGGCCTGCCGCAGTATTCACAAGTTGTTACAATCTCGTGATGGACGTGCCTTACAACTTCTGCAAATGAAGCAATCTGATTGCTTGTCGGTTTCTTACTTTCCATTGTTGGTCTTTTTTTGCTGTTTGGTTTGTACATACTGGTAAAGCAGCGATCTCATGAATCGCGCTTTGTCTGTTTCGGTGTAATGACAGTAGTTAGGTATCTTATCTCCATAGCGGTTTGTCTCAAAGGCTTTTCCAACATACTCACCTCGTTTGAAAAAGGTATTCCACTCATCTATGATTGTGGTGTCTGTGCTGTCCATCTGTATATAGATTTGGATGTAAAGCCTATTTCTGCGGAGGCTTACTGTTTCTATTGTACTGTTCCAACGGTTACCGGTTTCGTATTCTCCTGAAAGTCGCAGTTCTTTATCGCGGCTCTTGTACATAGCGCGTCCTGCTTCTTTAATAATCCGCTTTACTGTATCCTCTGTCACAGCAAATAGCTCCGCAGTGGAAAGGCTCTCTATTATCTCGCGTTTCCTTGCTGGTTGGTAACGCTTGAATAGTTCAATGTTAATGTCTGTTTTCATTGTTGTGTAGGTTAAGGTTAAACAAAAAGAGCCGGAGAAGAATTGACTTGACCTATATGTATAATAAAGGTGTTGTTTCTTCTCTGGCTCTATCGGTTATTGTCAGATTGCGACGAGCAGTGAACCGGCGACATTACTGGTCTTCATATAATCGTCATAATCTGTTATCTCGCTGTGTACCTCTTTGAATCGTTTGAGGTCGAACGAGAATCGGGTTGATGGCATTTTCCTTGTAACACGAACATTGTCGGTCACCCAGGTTCTTACATCCAGGAATTCCATAGAGGATAGGATATTGGCTTTGATTGTAGCCAGTTCCTCTTCTGCTTCATTCTTCTTTGCGATGAGTTCCTTTGCCCTACAGATTTGCAGGGCGATGTCGTCGGGAACAGCAAAGGGGTTCTTGAACTGTGTGCCTTTGAGTTCACAATCCAATAGTTCCTTACAGATGTCTGTAGGAATTCTTTCTACAGGTATAAGCTCGCATATATGCTCAACTTTGCCTGATGCCATTTGTCTGTTGCGAAGGTGTATAATGTATAGTCTATCTACCTTCGCTCCTTTTACCTGTTGTTCCAAGAACATTGCGTAGCACGATAACTGAAAACGTGCCAGTTCCTGTTTCTCAGGTGTCATCTTCGAATAAGTCTTGACATCAGCGATGATGAAAGTGTCGTCACCGCTTCTGAAAACTTGGTCGATGTTCGAGGCCCAGTTCTTACCGTCTGTTACAGTATATTCCGAAGCCTCGTGTATAAGGTTGTTTTCCTTGCATATCTGGATAAAGTCCTGTAGTTCTTGTGTGCCGTCATTTATCCAGTTCTTCTGAAACAGCTCGATACTCTTGTGTACCGAGGTTCCATAGTCTGCTGCCATCTCCAAGATTCGTTTAGGAATGGCTGAATACATATTAGGATATAGTTGTCGGCGCAGTACTTCGCTTATGCCGGACAGTTGCTTGTCTCCTAACCAATATTCGTGGAGTTCTTCGTTGAAAAGCACTCCGGAGTCTGTTAGTTCTATTCGTGCCATAGTGTTACTTGTTTTGTAGTTCTTGTTTACGACGGGTCAGCAACTCCTTGATTTCAGGGTTTGCTTCGATCTCTCCCTGGTGGTCGAGGTAGTATGAAAGCAGGGATGTTACGTCCTTTGCCGTGTTGATGGCCTGCTTGATACCGGCATACTTATCGTATACTGCGGGCTTGCGTGCAGGGGCCGGTGTTGGTTGTGTAGCGCGTGTGTCGTCTGCGCTATTCTCTGGTACATCCTCACCTTTGAAGATGTATAAACCAATGCCTGTTGCAATGGCAATGTTCTTGACGAGACACCTCCAAATTGTCTTGTTGATGTCGAACATGGTGGCTGCCGCTACGCTCTTTTCTTCGTTACACTTCTTATAGCTGTTCCATACATTATAGGTATAAGGAACGAGCTTCATTGCCTGGTTCTTGTTGTCCATTACCGGCAGGAAACATTCTGATGTTACGCCGTCGATGGTTACTTCTGTGAATACCATAATACCGGTATCAGGGTCCGTGAAATAAGGTAACCCTTCACTATTCTTGATTACTCGATAGGTTGCACTTGGGAATGCGCTGCGTAGTACATCCATACAGTCACTCCAGGGTAAATAGGTCAGTTCACCGCGCTTCTCACACATGTCGTTAAGATTGAGTGCGCTGAGTGCTTTGAACATGATTGTTCTTCTCTCATCAGCTGTTGCAGTTGATGGAATTTCGGGGATTTGAATTTTACACATAATTTTTAAGTTTTAATTGGTTAATGATTGTCGTTAAATGAAAAAAGAGAGAACCACCGTTTTGTATTGGGTAGTTCTCTCTTCGAGTTGGCTACAGGTTTTTTACCTTGTTATTCTATAAACCAGTTCCAGGTGTCATCCTGTCTGTTGATAGCAGATGCCAATCCGCGTGCTACATCGTAGGCGTTTACACACCTCTCCATTGTAATATCAATGTAGTTGTTCTTGTAGTTGGTCAGTAGCTGGTAAAAATTCCATGCAGTGAGTTGCTTGCCGTAGCCGCTGAAGTTCTCATCTGAATAGTAATCGCGAGCAGCCTGATTAATTTGGGCTTCGGGAAGGATTAGTTCCGGCAGCCCGAGTTCGTTCTTGATATGTGTTGGGAGTGCCTGGTATAAGCGGGCTTTTCCCAAGAACTGTGCGAAGGTGCTTACGTCAATGATTGTATTACCTAGGCGTTTCATATCTTCAATGTGCTGACGGTAGTTGTAACTTGCAAAAAGCTCGATACAATATCTGTATAGATCAGCAGGGTTAGTGACTTTGATGTCGAATTTCACTCCGTCGGTAGACAGGAGCATATTGGTACAGCATCGGTTAAGGAAGCCTATTCCAAGTCGGAAAAGTTGCTTCTGTGAGCTGTTCCCAAGTAAATTTGTCTCTGAATAGCTTCTCACTCCTACAATCTGAAGGTTCATAGCGTTACCGTTGATTGTGTAGGATATGTTGGGTAGCTCTATCATAAACATCATTCTCTGATAGTAGGAACCGCTGTCGTCTTTCTCAAGGTTCTCTACTAATTTTCCGTTGCCAGAGCGAGTTCTTACGATCATTTCGTGACTCACTCTGATTTGAGGTGGGGTAAATTGTTCTCCGTGAAAAAATGTCTGTGCTGCATCGGCCACTACATTAATGAAATCTGTGTGACTGATGGTTTCTACATTGTCTCGTGAGAATACAGGAACTAGGTAGTCTTCCTGTAATTGGGTCAATTCTATGGCTTTTGTATTGCCAAGAATGAAGGGTTTTCTTTCATCTTGTTCATTTGCTTCAAGCTGAAAGGTTGGTCTGTTTGTTTCCATTTGTTATTTGTTTAAAGGTTAATGATTACTTAAAAGAAAAGAAACCAAGAGTACGTTAATCACTGTTTAGTTCTTAAGGTTCTTAGTTTCTTGTACGCTTTGCTTAATGCTAGCGCAATCTCTAAAATGACTGTTATTGTCTCTAGTCGTTTCACATAGTTGATGTTTTTGGTTGTTCTGATCCTGCCGTGTCATCTGTTTGTTCATTGACCGGGGTTGCAGGGTCTGTAAATACTACTGGGGCTAGTGTTTTCTTTCTGCCCTTGAATTTCTCATACAAATCGACTGCGACGCCGATTGCAATAAGTAATGATGCCACTGTATTTGTGGCTCTCATAGCTTTTGAAAATTTGCTCATTTGATTGTTGGTTAATTACTTGTTATTGTCTCTATTTCTCTCTGTTTACTGTTGTTTGTTATTATATTGTTGATTATTACATATATAAGG
>ERZ808030.13-NODE-13-length-22005-cov-4.574425_pt1 | contig 22005 bp, 20 predicted proteins | sample MGYA00380186_ERZ808030 | MGnify/ENA primary metagenome ERZ808030 (study PRJEB31490, sample SAMN06133386) | cow dung metagenome | isolation source: M7 | host: cow | place: China: Chengdu | collected 2015-05 ...
TTGATCCCAATCTGCTGGTACGGAAGATTACCATTGGTGCGAACCACATTCTGAACGAAGGCGATATTCCGGAAGAAGTCCAGGAGCAACCGGATCTCTTTGCCGATCACGAAGCGTTGGAGAAGCAGAAAGCAGCTGAAGATGCTGAACTTGCCAAAGAACGCCGACTTCAGGATGCCTTGTTGAATATAAAAAAGCAGTTTGGCAAGAATGCCGTCCTCAAAGCCATGAGCTTGCAGGAAGGAGCGACAGCCAAAGACCGCAATCAGCAAGTGGGAGGGCATAAGGCATGAGCCGTTACGATGACATCATAAACTTGCCACACCATGTTTCCCCGACTCGTCAGCGGATGTCCATGCACGACCGGGCAGCACAGTTTGCTCCCTTTGCGGCCTTGGTCGGCTACGATGACGCCGTTGCCGAAACTGCCCGTATAACGGAAACTCGCCCAGAACTGGACGAGCAGGAGCAGCAGGCTATCAATGAACGCTTGGCGTACATCGCTGATCATATCCACGAACAGCCGGAAGTTCGCATTAAATATTTTGTCCCGGATGAACACAAAAGCGGCGGGGCATTTGTTGAGGTTTCCGGCAAGGTCAAAAAAATATCTGCCACAGACGACACCATTGTCCTGACTGATGGTTGCAAAATACGATTATCAGACATCACAGATTTGAGTATTGGCTGACTTGCTTATTTGTAAATATTGATTATTTTCGTTTTTTTTCGGTTGAAATTTTATCTTCGTATGATATATTAAACAGGTTATAGTTTGCACCTCTGTGCAATCTGTTTTTCGCGAATCTTGCGAGTTTGCCGGATAGCGGAAATCACAACAAAACAACAGGAATTTTAATATGAATAAAATTTGCTTCCTTATCTCGGCAGTATTATGCTTACTGCTTTCAGCCTGTTCGTTTTATACGCCTGCAACTCCACCATCCGGATTTATACATATTTCAGATGCAGTGCCGGATGCAATTCTTGAAATCCGCTATTTTTCCACCTATAACTTCGTGGGCGAACGGATCGATGGTTACGAACAGCCGACTGCACTGCTTACAGTGGAGGCCGCCACGGCTCTGAAAGCTGTCAGTGATGATGTCAAAGCACAAGGCTACCGTCTGAAAATATTTGATGCCTACCGTCCCCAGCGGGCTGTCAACCATTTTGTTGCCTGGGCGAAAAAATCAGAAGATGTACGTATGAAGCCATATTTTTACCGGAATCTGGATAAAAGCGTTCTCTTCCCGCGTGGCTACATTGCGGAGAAATCCGGACACAGTCGGGGCAGCACGGTCGACTTGACACTGTTTGATATCGCGACAGGCAAAGAAGTTGATATGGGAGCAACCTTTGACTGGTTCGGCAAGGAAAGCCACCCTGACTGGTGCGGCAATCCTGAAACGGGAAAATATACCGGAAAATTCCCCGGCAATACTCCGCCAACCGGTGGTGAAATCAATGAGGTGCAATTCAAAAACCGGATGATTTTACGCAAGGCGATGATTCGTCACGGCTTCCGGCCGCTTCCGGAAGAATGGTGGCACTTTACGCTGGCAAAGGAACCCTATCCGGATACTTATTTTACTCACCCGGTCAAATGACGCCCGGCTCACAGGAACATCTGAATCGAATGTAAAAGTACGCATTCACAGGGCAAAAGAAAAATTGAGTATTCTTTTGCAGGATTTACAATGATTTTTACTTAAATAAAAAAACGAGGTCAATAATGAGCGTTATAAAAAAATATTTACTTTCAACTTTTTGGACGCAGTACGGTAAAGTTATTTCATGCGGAAATAATGAAAATTTGGAAAACGGTATCAATTACAATCGGTATGCACCGTTTAATAAGTATTTTTCAAATGACCGTTCATATACCGGTTGTGCCGCAACCGCTGCTTCTCAAATAGTTTACTATCATTTGTTGAATAATTTTCAGAACGATCTGGGCTATGAACTTAAAATGGATGCACTCACAGAGCAGGATGCTTATGTCAGTCATGCTGATATACCTGCGGCGACAGTGTATATTTCTGCCGATGGCGGTGGGGTTGGCGAGACATTGTCCTTTGATGAAATCAATAACATACTTACCACTTTTGTTCCTGCACCGACGGATCCTGCTGCCGATGATTACACATCGAAGTCTATTGCTGCGGCAACGTACATTGCCGCATTGAATTTCTCTGTCGGAGTCGTTCTCAAATCCGGTTATTCCCCTGTCTGGGGAACCGTTTCACCTGATTTTGCCTCCCCGTTCCTGCACTTCGGATTTAAAAGTTTCTATGATGTAGACTTTAACGAAATGGATGAAACAGAACGTTCTTTCTGGTTGACTAAAAATGAGCAAACGAACAACTATCAATTTACCGATGAAGCCATTGAGATTTTGATTGAAAATATAAAAAATGACCTCCCGATTGCATTTGGGATCCCCGGACACGCGATCGTACTGGATGGATATGACAGCGATAAAGATTTGTTTCATTTGAATTACGGCTGGGGGCCGGAAAATGACACTCCGGAAGATGAAAAAACTACCAGATGGTATACCCGGGATGAATTAAGGCAACTTAGTACTTCCGGCATTGTTATTGATATTTCTCCGGTATTTCAGGAAACTTTCACCGTTACGGATGCCAGTGTTTTCGGCACAGGAACGTTATACCGGGCTATTCAGCAAGCTGCTGCAATGCAGGGGGCAAATATCATCACTTTTGATGAAGCTCTGGCAGAAGCTGATGCTCTGGAACTCCCCCTTGCTCTTGAACTGAAAGATAAAACCACCTTCTCCGGATTTAATATGACGATTTTTGCCGGAAAAAATGATGCCGGTGAGGAAGAAACGGAAGCCGTAAATGAAAATGAAGACAGCAACGATGGCGAAAGCGAAGAAGAAGAAAACTCTCCCGTTGTTGCTTTTTATGGGGAACAGGGCAGTCGGACGGAATTTGCAAATTTCAACGGCAATATCATAGTCAACTCTGTTCAGGAAATAAATTGTGCTGCTTTTGACTTTTCTGATGCGGTTCAGTTGAGTATTTCAACTGTCAATGCCAATATCTATGCGGGCGTATCCCAGCTTGAACATTCTGATATCCTTGATAAAATGAGCTCCGGAGCTGTGGATGAACTTTTGGAAAACGTTCAGAAAAAAGTAGCCGTTGCCGGTTCCGACGGCGATGACCGGGTCGCTTTTGATGATGAAACCCTTGTCATCGGCAATATAGAGCTGGATGCCGGACACGACAGTTTGACTGTTTCCGGAAATTCCACCGTTTACGGTGATATTGATATGGGCAGCGGAGACAATAAAATAACCATAGCTGCCGGATCTTCCATCTACGGCAATCTGCTCTCTGAAACAGAACTCTGTATCACGCTGACCGGAGCGGCAAGTGATGTGTTATTTAACATTACTGAAACCAGTACATTTGAAAAAATCACTTCTATTACCATTGATGCAACCAATGCTGAAGCTGAAGAATATATCCTTTTCAACCAAGGCGACCTGGACACTCTGCTGCAAAAATTGCAGATCAAAGGCGATGGCGGGATCCTTCAAGCTGATGATGGCTCGATCCGGTGGAATCTCAATGACGGCTATGCCGCCGAAGCAGAAGATGAGGATGAAACGCCGGACAAAACCATTGTATCCGGAGAGACTGTCAGCAACGGGACAGTCGGGGCAGAAGAACAGTGGCTTTATGAGGATGGCAGCATTGCCACCGGAACTTTGTCGATCGCTGAAGAGGGCGAAGTCAAAGTTATGACGGGAGCAAAGTTTATTTTTGATATCAGTGCTGTGGAGGCTGAAAACGAGAACGGTATCATCAATAATTTTGACGGTATCAATGGAACATTCCACTTTTCCATAAATGCGGCACTTGATCAGGCGGAAGGCACTTACCTTCTGGCGGAAAATGTGACGGACTGGAGTTTCAGTACCCCGATCACCGTTACTGCAGGAGAGAAAACTATTGGTTCCTTTGAAGATGATGAAAATACAAACGCTTTTGCCTGTGGCGATGACCGTTACGAATTGGTCTATGATGAAAATAAGAAAACTTTGAGTTTAGTTGTTGATTCCGCATTCCGGACCGCTGCCAAGGAAGATGGTTCTATTGAACTATCGTGGCACAAACCTGCCGCGGCAACGGGGTATTGGGTGAATATTTCCCGGAGCGGTGAAAATGGTTCCATAGAGATTTTTTCTCAAAAAAATACTTTGAATATCGTTACGGCAACCAACGGCGAATATGCTTGGGAGGCCATTGCTCCGGGACTGGAAACGGCATATCGTGAAGGCGGGAATTTCTCTATCGATGAAAATCAGGCAGAAAATACCGCTTCCTCTTTATTCGATGCCGGAGAGAGCAATGAAGTCGTTGATGTATTTATTGCAGAAAGTTCCGGCATTTGGGGGAGCGGTTATGTTGCGCAGCACGTGGAGCTTCCGGAAAATTGGAATGGCGGAAGTGAGGTTTGCGTAGAAGTTTACTTGACCGGCAAAAACCGCTATAATGACATTTTCAAAGGGGCAGCAGATGACAATGCGCTGCTCTATCTCTCTGATTCAAAAAATGGCGATGCACTGTTCATTGATGATGTTTATTCTGCATTCCCGGATTCAGAAAAATGCGAACGGCTTTCCAATATCACAACCATTTATGCTGGAAATGGTGACGATATTATTGATTTGACCACGGATAAATTTGAATTTGCCGCCGATCAAATTAATGTTTACGGCGGCGACGGCAATGATGTTATCTGGGCAGGGAAAGACGCCCCCGGCTTCTTTTATGGCGACCGTGGAAATGATTGTCTGATAGGCTCCGCATCTAAAGATTGTTTTATCGGCGGAGCCGATGATGATGTAATGCACGGCGGCGGCGGAAACGATTTGTTTGCTTACGGTGACCCGTCAAGTTGGGGAAATGATATAATTTACCAGCTGTCTGGCGAGGGAAATAGCGTTCAGCTGTTTTTTGAGCAGGAAGAACTGGAGAATAAACTTATAAAAGAACGCTTTGATGGTGGGATGCATATATCTGTTGCGGGATATGAAAACAGTTCCATTACAATTTACAGCACAGAAAATATTACTGCCGTATTTGCCGGAAGTTGCAATGACTATGAATACATTTTTGCCGGCGGCGGCTGCGGCGAATTTGCCAGTCAGAATATTTTTGAGGATAAGAGCAAAGTCATGCTGGCATAAAAGGAGAACATGAAAAAATGAAGCTTTTTTTGATGATAACTGCAAGCGTGTGTATGCTTGTATTAACTGGATGTATGTCCGTCAATGAACCAGATGCTCCTGCATTGACAGGAAAATTTCTTACAGAGGCAAATTTGCATCTGGAAGGTTTTCAGCTTTACAGCGTAAGGGAAAAGCAGCACCGTGTGGGCAACTCTTATTTTACAGCATACAATTTCAAAACAGACAGCTGGCTTCTGGGGGATGGATCTTATTCTGAAACGTCCTATGAACGGATGCTTGATGACAAATTCCCGGGGATCGTAAAGGATATTTTTGAATCCGCCGGAGCCAATATCAGGAATAACAAACCGCAATTGAAAATCGAAGGCAGGATCGGCGATGGTCATTTTATGTGGAATTCTGCGGCAATGTGGTACAGAGATATTCCGGTTTTCGTCGTTTCGGTCTGCACCCTCGGCATGGTGATCACCCGTGAACGGGAAAATGATGTAAGATTGATCGTTTACAACACGAAGGGCAAGCGGATCAAAGAATACAATGCGACTGAAAGCTATTACACCTCCGGCTTCGGACTTCCCATTTCAGGTATGATAAATGATAAAGTTCGTTCCTGGTACTGTGACCGGATGGCGGCTAAATTCGCATTAATCAAATGTGTAAATGAATTCATTCGTGATTACAACAATGGATTTTATAAATAAGAAAAAGTTGATAAAAGAATAAATCGACTTTTCATAAATGGTAATTGCTTTTGGTTGTTTAGGCATTTTGATTGACTTTCGATACGGAAACAGCATATTGGAAACTTTCAATAAGACAGTGTCTAATACGCGGTATTCTCGGTCTATCATTGCAGGATCAAAGGTCTCTTTTTTCCCTCATTCCCAGCTGATTGATCACCTTTGACGGCATAAAATTCGCAGCGAAATACCAACAATATTCCCAGATAAAATTTCTTATGTCGGATTATTCTTTAAATTTCACATTCGACATTCAGTGTCGTATTTGCTTTCGGCTGGATCGGAGTACCGAACAGTTGTTCTATACCATTAACCAGCAGACGTTTTCCATTTCCTTTGCGGATAACGATCTCGTATCGGCAATTACGGAATGTACAGGACACCGTTACTGGAGGTTCCTTTTCCGGCAAGGTTTGAGCATTGGCTGATTTGCTTATTTGTGATTTTTGATTATTTTTATTTTTTTCGGTTGTAATTTCCTTTTGGAATGATATATTAAAAAGACTGTACTGCGGTAGAGTGTTGTCTTCATCGCAAACAGGGCTATTTTGACAACCGTTATATTTCCACTACTGTCCGGTAATTTTTACCGGACAATAGTGCTTTTTTATTTATCAACCACTCCGAGAGGAGTAAACTATAAATCATAAACGAAGGAAAAACAAAATGAAAAAGAAACAGAATCAGTCCCCCATCCGTCACTATGCAACTTTTGTTGAGTATGCTATGCTGGCGGGTTTGATTGCCATCATCGTGGCAGCAGCTGTTATGCTCCTTGGCGGCAAGCTGAAAGAGTTTTTCGGTCAGACCAGTGAGCAGGTCGGTACTTTGACAACCGAAGCCGGTAAAACCGATCTTAAGGGTGCAGGCGGCAAATAAAACAGATCATTACAATAGACAATGCGTCCTGAAAGAAAATGGTCACGCCGTATAAGCGGCGATAGGGCTGTGGCAATGTTGGAATATGCATTGCTCACAGCCTGTATGGCTGTGCTTTTGACCGGTTTGGGGCCGGGAAGCAAATTGTATGAACTTTTACTCGGTGATTTAGAGTTTCGGCTCTGGATCATCTCGCTGCCGATTTTTTGAGTTTGTATATCGCAACATAAAGTTGCTATAAGAGGAGTAGGCCATGCAAATATTCAATGAGGCTTATATTCTGTTGCCGCCATTGTTTTGCATTGCCGGTTACATGGAGGTCAAAAGTCACCGTATCCCCAACTTTGCAACTATTTCCGTTATGGTACTTGCTTTATTCTCATCTTTTTTATGCCGTGGCAACGAGGCTTTTCTTTCATCGCTTTACGGTCTTCTTGCGGGCGGCGGTGTATTATTGCCCTTCTGTCTGGCAGGCGTTCTTGGTGGTGGGGATTTCAAACTTATGGCGGCAGTAGGAGCAGTCGTCGGGTGGCCATTTATTTTGCCGGTGATGTATTTTACTGCTCTGACCGGAGGGATTATTGCTGTCATTGTTTTACTTTGGAAAGGGCGTCTCCTCTCGGAATCAATCCGGTTCTTCCGGCGGTTGATCGGCATAAGAGACCAGGAGAAACGGTCATTTCACCGTCATTTGACTTTGCCTTACGGTCTTGCGATTGCCGGAGGCACGATTTTGGCTTTGCTCCGGGAGATTTTATTATGACGGTAACCGGGCATAAACTTTTGCGGAGAATTTTATCGCCTCGAGGCAGTGTTTTTATAGAATTTGCTTCGGTCATTCCGGTTCTCATAATGATAGGTATTTTCCCTATTGAGATGATGCAATTTCATGATGCACAGCTCATGGCGGACCATACAGCCTGGCGTCTTGCCCGGATTGCCGCTGTCCGCACAAATCTTGATGGGAAAGTCAAGATGCCGGAGAAAAATCTTAAAATCATGACTTACAGTTCCGCAGAAACTGTAACTGCTTTTTTTATGTCTACTGCGACTCCCGGTTGGATGGTCGGAAGTGACAAAGCATTGGCGGGACAGGTGAAAGAGCTGATTAAAAACAAAATAAAATCAAAAAAAGCCGGTTCGATAGTCGGCGGAATCGCCGGCAGCCTGATTGAGAATATCGGTATCATGAAAACAGTTGAGAACGGTTTTCAGAAATTGGTTTCAGGCAGCACTTCCAGCTCCAGAAATATGTTGCGTATGGCGATGGCGTTTGAAAGGCTCAAACTGGCAAAAGATGTCGTACAAATAAAAAGTGATAAAATCGGCGAATTGGAATATCCCCTCATTTCAAAAGAAAAAAACAAAGTGGGACAGACGCCTGATAAAACAGATGCGTATCTCGTCAGTGCAAGTATAAATTACCCCCTGCGGAGCGGTTGGATTTTCAAGCATGTATTGCCGGGTGAAAACAAAGACAGCACCCTGATTGCCCATGGCAGGGCGATGATGCTGGCGGAACGGCGGGGAGACCCTGACTTGTATTATGTGGATCCTGAAAAAAACCCTACCGGCAGTGTTGATACTTTGTGGACAATGCTTAGAAATATGTGTCGATCCTTTTGGAGCGGTTGGAGTGGTTGATATGAAAAACACGGCAAAAACAATATTCCGGAAGATGCTCCACCGCGTTACCCGGGACGAGGGCGGCGTGGTATTCATTTTTGCCGCCGTCATTTTCCTTATCGTCATGGCATTATTTGCCGTCACCTACGAAACGGCACGTTATACGGAAGCGAAAATGGTTGCCCAAAATGCGGCAGATGCGGCGGCTATGGAAATGGCGGCATGGCAGGCACGGGGATTGAATGTGGTGCAGGAAATCAATAACGATATTTATGAGATCGACACTGTGATATGGGAATCTATCAAAATCATGGGTGGATTTACAGCTGCAATCCGGCTGGCTCAAGGAGCAGCGTTCATCTCGGTTGTCGGGATCCCGGCGGGGGTAAAATTGGGAAACATCGCCGACGGGGCAGACAAGGTGTTCCATGTGATTACCAGTGGATTCAAGATCATTCGGACAGTTACTGTCAAAACCTTGATCGGTATGAGAGCAACGTATATCTATATTGCGAATTGTGCCGGATATCTCGGTGCGATGGAAGCAGCAAAACTCAATGGAGCCACACCGATTACCGGCACATTGACCGATCGGTTACCAGGCGTTTTTTCCTCTGTTATTGATAAATATATGGGGAATTTCTGTGCGGCAGGAATTCCTATGGCATCATTAACCAATATCTTTAAACTGCCGTTGGAAGAAGTCAAAGATGATGCAAAGTTGTTTGGCAGCAGCAGTTTAAATAATAAAAAATCAGTCCTTTATAAATCAGCTGCCAGGGCATTAAAAACCGGGATGCCCAAAACCGGCAGGGTGATGAATACTGAGTGGTATATATGGCAGGACCCGTATTACCGGTCAGCGGGGAAACATTATCCGGCGTGGCTTTGGGTTTGTCGGAAAGATGTGAAACCTGCACTCATTCTCGGAGATTTCTTCTGGGGGATCCGCAATCCATCCAGCGGACTTCCCACGCCTATGGCTTATGCTATTGCTATGCCAATCGGCGGAAATGTAATGAGGCATACCACACTGAAATCCCGTCCGCCCGGCTATGGTGCGGGGGTTGAACCGGCACTTGTCCCGGTCAGTGAAATAAAAAATTGGAACAGCTCGTTGACTGCGTTTCTGGAAAATTTGATGTTTATGCATTGAGACGGAAAAATGGAAAATCTGCAACAACAATTCAACAAAAAGATGATACTCCGACTCTGCGGCTCCCGCGGTGCCGTGGTGTTGGAGTTTGCTATTGCTCTTCCATTTTTCCTGACACTGATTTGCGGTATTGTGGAGGTTCCCCATATGATGCGTTACCGGGCACGGGCTCTCAATGCGGCAAGAGTCATTGCCGATATTAAAGCCAGCAACAATAACGCAGTACCTGATGGTGACAAAAAGACCTCTTCCGGTGCAGAGATAAAGAAAAAAATCACTACGCAACTGCTTGACGATTTGTATGGAAATCCTGAAATAACTTTTTATAATCCAGGTGTAAAGATTCCGCCAGTAACGGGTGCGGTTAAGAGTATTCTGGGGAATGTCGCGGTCAATATTATCGGCAGTCTTTTAACTTTCGGTGAATATGACCGCCTGGTAACTAAAGTTCTGAAAATTGATTACTTTTGCAGTTCTGCCGCAAGAATCCGGTTTAAAACGGTTCTGCCCGGCAGTTTTTTAACCTCTTATATGGGCAAATCAGGCAGTCATTGGGAAGTTGACTCCACTGCCTGTTATATGCCGAACCGGAACGGATATGTCAAAAACTACCGGCGTTTGATCCAAGATCTGAAGGAACTGTTTTCCGGTAATAGCGGTGGGGTGAAAGAAACAACAAAAAAAGCCGATGATGCTGAACATAAGGCCTATGAGTTACAGAAAAAGATCAGTGAAAAGAAAAAAGATCTTGAGGACAAAGAAAACAGGGAAGAAAGGGCACGGAACTCATATGATTCCGCAGTATCAGCCTACAAGAAAGCCCTTGATATTTACAACCAGTCAGACAGTTCAAATGATGTTGTGCAGAAAAGACTTGACTCTTTGAGTCGCAAAGTTATGGTAAATACTGCCAAAAACAATATGGATAATAAGAAAAGTGCTTGGGATAAAGCAATCCGGGAGAGAAAACAAGCACAACAGGAACTTGATGAGCTTAATGAGCAGTTGCGTGAACTTACCGGCGATATGAATGAACTTCATCGGTATTTGAATTCCCTCGAAAAAGAGAAGAATTTATAATTTATGGAACGGAAAAAGAAAATAATCACAATCTGTCTGCGGAGCATCGGGAGTATTCTCGTTGTTGCCGTGGGCATATTGCTGCTTGATTTTCCTTCCCTGATGGCATTGCTTCGCAATAAAAAAAGTTCGCCAAACGGTCAAAAATATATTCAATCCGGAAATGTTAAATCACTTCCGTCACAACAGAGCTATGAAGGGCAAATGACCATCTACAAAGAAAATGAAGTTGTAGAATACAAGGCAAAAACCCTTTCCGGTTCCCGGCAAACTATTGAAAAAGAACAGGAAAACTTTTGGGCTAGAGAGGGATTTGAAAATATTTCCGCACTCATTCCTGCCGCCGAAATGAAAAGTTTTCAGAAAGGCAATGAGTTTGTATTGGTCAAAATAGAAAATCTCGGAGAAAAATACCGTGTTGTGTCCATTCGTACCCGGAAAGACCAAAATTCGCCACCGATACCGGCGTATGCCAGAGAGATTATGTATGGACAATTTTTAATGGCATGTTTCCGTCCCGATTCGTTCCCCATTATTACCACCGGCACACCGCAGAAACAAATCGATGCCTTGCAAAAATTGAAGCAGAAATTCCTTGCCTCCAACTGGAAGGTTGATTTTGTCAACGAAAAAAACGGGGCTGAAAACCTCTATATTGTAGCCTCAAAAAAAACGCTTTCCTGTTGTGCAATGATTACCCATGGAAATCTGGAATTTCCGGGATTGAATGTAATTACTTATAAATTTTCCAACTTATAAAAACGAAAGGAATAAAAAATTATGAAACAAAATACAAGTAATTGGAAACAGAAAATGCCTTGGATAGCGGCATTGGTTCTCGGTGCACTTTCTATTGTGGCAGTGAATAAATATCTCTCAGTTCAGCAAAGTAAGAATGTTCAGCAAAACAGTTACATTCTGGGAGCAGAAAAAAATATCACCCGCGGTCAGGTGTTGACCCGTAACGACTTGAAGATCATCTCCGTGCCAACCAATGCCCTTTCAGAGGTGAATATTTCTGTTCCCGGTTTGGGGACTTCCACTGCCAGAGAGGAAACCGAAAGAAAAGTTCTTATGCTCATTGGTCGGAGTGTCTCTCGGGATATCAGTGCCAATCAACCCATTTTCTGGACAGATCTTGCGGCACTTGAAAAGCCGGATTTCACCAATTCCATTCCAGAAAATATGCGTGCTATAACCATTCCGGTTTCTTCCATCTCTTCCGTCAATAATTTGATTCAGCCCGGAGATTTTGTGGATATTCTCTTCACCTCTCAAATGCGGGAAGAAGATATCGCCACTACCTCCGCAATTTTGCTTCTCTCCGCCAAAAACAACAAAAATCTCTCTCCGGACGCCCTTGTGCAAGGCAATGCAGGAGCCAAAAAAGAGGTGTCCCGTACAGAAATTCTCCTCTCCCGGATGAGTGTTCTTGCCGTCGGGATGGATTTCAACCGCAAAGCCGATGGCGAATATAACAGCGGATACGCCGGAATTACTCTTGCAGTTACCCCCCAGCAGGGTGTGCTGCTGACTCATGCCATGCAGAAAGGTTCGCTTTCTTTTATGCTGCGCGGCTCCAAAGACCAGACTGCTTCAGAGGCGGAAGGAATTGATGAAAATAATCTGCTCAAAAAAAGCAATGAACTGAAAAAGCTCCATGAAGCCCAACTTAAAAACGGAAAGGCGGGTGTAAAATGAATAAACTTTTATCAGGTGCGGCATTGCTCTTTACAGCTATTCTATCTGTTACGGCAGCAGATGCCGTTATGGAAAACATTGAATTGATTCAGGGAACTGAAACATTCATCAGTTGCACCGAAATTCCCCATGTGCAGGCTCTCGGTGCCAGTGCTTTGAATGTTCAATACATTCCGCAAAAGAAAAGTCTGGTGTTATCCGGTATACATTTCGGTTCAACTCAACTGATTATCAGCGACAGCAACAATAGAGTTCTCCGCCGTCTGGATGTAAAAGTTTACCCGAAAGAGTGGAAACTCTACCGTAAAATTTTGCAGAATACTCCCAATATCCGACTTGAACTCGGTGACAGTAAACTGATTTTAAGCGGTTTGTGCAGTGATGCCGATTCCGTGGAAAAGGTACGACGCGTTATGGAAATTGCAGGCGAAAATGGCAATGTTGTAAACAATACCGATATAGATTCCACTGCTGTAATCAATGAGGCACAGCAGTTTATCAGGGCACAGAAATTCAACGATATAAAAATGTACAATGTCAACCGGACAATTTTTGTTTCAGGCGAGGTTTACGACAAGGAACGGCTTCAGCAACTTATCGGTTTACTCAATGAATTTTTCAGCAAATTCAACTGCAAAGTCAATACCAATGCGCTCACTATCACCTCTAAAAAAATTGCTATGCAAATCATTTTTCTGGATGTTGATAAAAGCAAACTGCGGCAATTCGGTATCAAAGCCGATTCCCCGATCCGCTGGGATTGGGCTTTCGGAAAAATTATGGATCACTTTATGATCGGCGACAACAAAATGCTGAAATTAGGAGGCATGACAGGGGCTATTGATATTCTCCAGCAAAACAATCTTGCCAAAGTACTTTATGAAGTCAAACTCTCCACACTCAGCGGACAAAAAGCCTCGTTTCAACAGGGCGGCATGCTGAATGTCAGAATCTCCACTCAGGATACGAGCGATGTCAAGGAAATCCGCTATGGTTTTATCGTCGATGCCACGCCTTACACGTTGGATTCAGAAAATATCGCTCTTGATTTTAAAATGGAACTCACTCGCCCCAAAAACGAAAACTCCTGGACGCAAAGCGATCGGGACAAAGATTTGGCTCAATATACCACGCAGTCCAAATATACTGTCAAAGCCGGTTCTGATATGATTCTCAGCAGTTTCGGTCATAACGAACTCTCTGACAAGCAGTCTGGCTTGCCCTGGCTCTCCGAATTGCCATTGGTAGGCTCCTGGCTTTTCGGTTCAACATCTGCAGGCAATACCGACAGAGAAATTCTGCTTATCCTGAAAGTTGACTGGGAAAGTAATATACAAAAAGAATTGACTGTGCAGAAAAAACGAGTCAATACAGAAATTCAAAAAGTCAGAACAGAGAGCAGCAACGGCGCAGAATCATTACGCAATGCTGGAGAATAATACCTATGATTAATGTGCTGAAAATTTATGAAGACAATAATCTGTTGGCACAATTTGTGCCAGAGAATGGTAAAATATATGTTGCAGGTTCAGCAAGCGGTGTTGCATTCATGGACAAACGGCTCAAACCGGAGCAAGTCAAAATATTTTTCAACAACGGGTTTTGGTTTGTAGAAGATATCGCCGGAGATGATTCGTCCTGCATAAATCATCAGCCATTTTTCCGACAGCCGCTTTTGGAGCCGACAGAGATTTCTCTTAACGGAGTCCTCTGCAATTTTTCTCCCGCCAACAGTTACTGCAATTCTCAAAACAATCAGCTTCAGCAGGAAATCAGCCGCCTGTTACAGGAACGGTTGTCCCGGAGAGAGTTCCAACAGCAAATGCTTTCTTTGGACGAGCTGGGAATATATACCCGGCAGATATTGGATGAGATCTGTGACTCACTTCAGGAAGAATTAACCGGAATTTCTCCGGAGGAGCTGGAGGATTTTAAGGTCACTTTGGTTCATGACCTGCTCCATTTGGGGCCTCTGGAACCACTTCTTGCAGATGACTCTATCACGGAAATCATGGTTATTGACGAAAACCGGATTTATGTTGAAAAAGGCGGCAAACTTTCTTTGAGTGGTTATCAGTTCAAAAATGTAGACCATCTCATGCGGATCATTGAGCGTATTGTTACCCCGCTTGGGCGACGTATTGACACCTCAAGTCCCATGGTGGATGCCCGCTTGGCAGACGGAAGCCGTGTTAACGCTATTATTCCTCCGCTTGCTGCCGATGCCCCCTGCTTGACAATCCGTAAATTCGGCAAAAAAATATTCACCTGCGACATGCTTCTGAAGTTTTCAAGTTTGACAGAAGATATGGTTGAATTTGCCCAGGCGTGTGTCATGGCACGGAAAAACATCGTGGTTTCCGGTGGTACCGGCAGTGGAAAAACATCTCTATTAAATGCACTTTCAGCTTTTATCGGTAACGGAGAACGTATTATTACAGTGGAAGACTCTCTTGAGTTAAAATTACAGCAACCGCATGTTGTTCGTCTGGAAGCGCGTCCCGCCAACGCCGAGGGCCAGGGAGCCGTTCCCATACGCCAACTGGTCATCAACTGTCTGCGTATGCGCCCAGACCGGATTGTAGTAGGAGAGTGCCGCGGTGGCGAAGCTCTGGATATGTTGCAGGCAATGAATACCGGTCACGACGGCAGTTTGACAACCGTTCACGCCAACAGTGCTGCTGATGCCATCGCCCGTATGGAAACACTGGTTCTTATGGCAGGAATGGATTTGCCACTGCCCGCCATACGTAGTCAGATAGCTTCTGCCGTGGATATCATTGTGCAGACCTCCCGTTTGAGCGACGGTTCCCGTAAAATCATTTCCATTACAGAAGTTGTCGGCATGAAACCTGATGGTTCTGTAGAACTCCGTGATATTTTCCGGTTCAGACAAACCGGAATTGATAAAGAAACCCGCAAAATCACCGGTGTTTTTGAACCGGTTCAGCCGCCGACATTTTTGGAAAAAATGGAAATTGCAGGTTTTACAGTTCCCCATGTTTGGAATGCAGTGAAAGAGGAGAAAAAATGATATTATTCTTAAAGATCCTCATCAATGTTTTTACAGCAATAGCGGTTGCTTCTTTCGCATACGGCGTTGTAAAAGTTATGTTTTTGACCAAGTATGCCGATTATCAGGAGCGGATGCTGCATTCTTACACCGCCCGCAGCAGTATGATGTTAATCATTGACCCTTTGAAATTGCAGCATATTACAATGCTTCTGTGCGGTGGACTTTTTTTACTTGGAGTTCTTCTGGGCGGAAGCAATGTTTTTGCCGGTATGTTTCTCGGTTGCATATTGCTTGTTCCCGGGTTGCTTGCACCGAGAATAGTTCTGATGCACATGTTGAACAAACGGTTGGAAAAAATTGTTGAACAACTTCCGACTGGTTTGGATTTGTTAGCAAATTCCATGCGCGCTGGACTTACTTTCAGTCTTGCTTTGGAGAGAAATTTGGAACTGATGCCTAAAGAATTGGGTGAGGAATTAGCTGTTGTTTTACATGAGTTCCGCCTGGGAAGCAGTCTTTCTGATGCTCTTATGCATTGGAGCGACAGAATCAAATTACCGGATGTTAAACTCATATCCACCACCGCTATTCTTTCTTTGCGTTGCGGTGCCAGTCTTGCTGACTCCTTTCAGTCCTTGAGCGAGATGATTCGTGCCAGAGCCACTTTTCATAAAGAGGTCAACTCTCTGACCGCAGAAGGCAAATTTCAGGCGATTCTCATGACGGCTCTGCCATTTGCTCTGATGCTGATTATGACTATTCTAAACCGGGAAACAATGCTCTCATTCTATACCAATACCATCGGGCAAATTTTGGTTGCAGTTATGGTTCTCATGCAAATCATTGCCTATTTCTGGATTCGTAAACTTGTGGCATTGAATTTGTAAAGGAAAAATGTGACATGGAAATGAACTATCTTGTTTTAAGTTCCGTACTGTTGGGACTCACCGCAGGTGCAATAGTATTTGCTATGACACGGAAGCTCATCGCTTTTTTCAACGAAAACGATGAAAACAACAATGCTGGAGAAAGCCGTAATGATTCTATATTGATGGGGATAGTTATTCCCATCGCCCGCAAGATGGAGAAAAATAGAAATTACGAAAAAGATATTACTGAAGCCAATCGTCTGATCAATATTACCGGAAAATTCTGGGGCGGATTAAGTGGGGCTGAAGTGCTTGCCATGCGCTATGTTACAGCCTTGGGGGGAGTGATTTGGGGTGTCGTTTTCTGCTGTATTTTGCAGTTGAATGCCTTTATCGTTCTTTGCGTTTCCGCTTTTGCCGCTATCGTGATGTTCATGCTCCCCCAGGACAGTTTGAAACGCCAAGCACAAAAACGGCAGGCTCAATTTCAGCGTCAGTTGCCGGGAGCATTGGACTTGTTGCTTATCGCAGTCCGTACCGGTTTGGATTTACGCAGCTCCATTATTTATGTGGCAGATAACTATATTGACGGTGCAATCAAAGAAGAATTACAAAAAGCCAAACAAAGTTTGACTTTCGGTGAAACTCTTTCTGACGCACTGTTGAAAACAGCATACAGAATGGATGTGGCAGAATTTTCCACTCTGGTTATTGCCATCACTCAATCCATTGAGACAGGAACAAGCATTGCCAATACACTGGCAACAACGGCTGCAGAAATGCGGAATTCCAGATTGCTGATCGCTAAAGAGGAAGCCCAGAAAGTGACTGTAAAAATCACATTCCCCATGCTCCTTTTAATTGTCCCGGGTGTATTTATTGTATTACTTGGGCCGATTATATTGAAACTTATATTCAAAGGTTGAACCTTTTTTATAGGAATTAAATTATGGATAAAACAAAAAAAAATGATGATAATGCTATCAGTCCGATTGTTAAATGGAAAATTTTGATTCTCTTCATGGCAGGACTGGGGGTTATATTTTTATTTGCAGCTCTGGCTCAGGAAAGACATACATTGCCGGAAAAAATAAAAAATGTGGCAGATCTTTACACGGTATCTGTTCCGGGCGAAATGAATTTGTTGTCCTTCAATGATACTGCTATATTATTTAAGGGAACATATAAAAATCCCGAAATATTCATGATTATTGACCCCGAGCCGGAGTACAACGGAGAGTTTTTGTCTGTGGATGCCAATAGAGCAAAAATAATCTCTCAAACAGATGAAGCTTTGCAAATATTTGATATCAATGCAAAAGATTTGCAAATCAAAAATATCAGTAATTTTGAGTTCTCCATGTTACCAGCATTGGAGTATAATCTTTCATTCGGCAATTATGTCGGGACAGGATATTTTTTCTATGCTCAAAAATACTCTTTTACCTGCATTGTTTGTCGGCAAAAAGATGTAGAAACTCTGCCTTCCGGCTTATTAAAACTCGGTTGTCTCAAGTTGAATGCTAAATACCGGAATTCTATTATAAAACGCCCCGTTATCAACTCCGAAACAATATCACTGAACGATCAAGTTGCAATTAAAGCCAATTATGAGCTTATCGCTGCCCGTTGCTTTTATGCGGAAAGACTGACCCAACGGGAAAATTTGTTGCGGGCAATCCGTTCATATCAGAAAGCATTCCAATTTTTTTCTGAAAAAGATATGTCCAATGTTATCAGCAAAGAAGACAAGGAAAAATTTTTCATCTGTCTTTCAGAACGGGAAAAAATATTCACCGATTTGCGTAGCGAAATTCAACGGCAATTTGATATGAAAAACGATTCGCAGGCTGTTAAATTGCTTCATACCATGAAACAGGAGGCAGTGCTGGAAAGTGAAACCGAATGGCGGGAATGGGCACAGCGTCAATTGGAAATTTTATCCCCGGCAAAACGCTGAAAGGATTTGTTATATGTTAAAGTGTGCGATTCATTATTGTGACCGGTATGTTATCTCATTTACTGGTGAGGTCTTTCATAAATCACAAACAATTAATATCGGAAGTGCCCCCCGTTGTGAAATCCGTCTGGATATGCCAGAAGCCCCGGATATATTGTTGACATTGAGCAGAAGCGGCGATGATGTAGTTGCCATTGCCGGTTCTTACAATATAGAAATCAATGATAAAGAAACAACAGAAGTAAAATTGACTCCGGGAATGATTTTCAAACTCGGCGAATTTACATTCTTTTTCTTCGGAGAATTATCAATTAGCCCATACTGTTGTATGTGGCAAGCCGCAGATAAGTCATATCAAACCGCTCCCTTGAGCAACGGGATCAATTTGATCGGTACTGAAGACTCCTGTAGCTGCCGGATCGATTCATCTGATTTTCCCAAAGTTTGTTTTAAATGCGAAATCATTGATGATGAAATAAAATTAACTCCTGTATCTTCTGATTGCGATTTACTCGTCAACAATAAAAAACAGATAAGTTCAATCAAAGTCTATCCAGGAGAACTTTTCAAGAGTAACGCAGTGAAATTCATGATCATTCCAGAGAAAGTTGTTTCAGAGAGACTGAAGTCAAAGGAACCTTTCTATCCGGAGCTGCCCGGACTGAAGAAAGTTGCATTTGGCACTGTTTTGTTTTTGCTTTTATCCATATGTTGTTATATTGGGCTGAAACCGGACATTAAGCCTGGCAAGGTTTTCCGTTCCGTTAACTCTTTGCCGACATACACTTCTGCTTCTGCAAAAGAATTTGAATCCACGTTGCAAGCGATGTGGATAAAAATGCTCAAAAACTATCAATACAATGCCGTAATAGCTGATATTGAGTATTATATTGAACTCGGAAATCTGCCTGAAAACATCAGCAAAAAATTCAAGCAGAAATTAAAACAGGTAGAAAAAGATAAGGAGTGTTTCAGATTATTGCGTTACAATTCAAATATGAAAGAGGTTTATTCCATAAGGAAATTTTCAGAGAATAACCCTCAGCTTTTTTCGGAAAGTTATATCAGCAATGCTCAAATTTTGGAATTTTTTTGGCAATCAACATTAAAGAATATCAACGATACAGTCAAAGAGCGTAAAAAACTTGGCAATACAGAAGATTCATTTGTTTTGAAAGATTGTGTTAAATTGCAACAGGATGTTGAAAAATTGTGTAATTTTTATTCTGTTTGCATTGCTCTTTCAAAATATATCATAGAAGAACAATACGACAAAGCCCGGACTATTTGCAGTCAGAGTGATTTTATTGCGAGTTTAAGGCTTTGGAAACAATATCCTGTTTTTGAGCGTCAAATGCGTTTGATTAATGCTATGACGGAATTAGATAATGAGTTGAGTTCTCCGGAGTTTTCGGCAGAAAAAATTACTACTGTAAACAAGCATCAAAAAGAGCTGGCAAACCGCATTAAGGAAGAAAAATTCTGGTTGCCGATTTTCAATCCGGAAAAATTGATCCGGAAACTTAGTGACACTTCCAATTCTGTTGATAGTTTTATACAAGCAGAAAAGGCATTGAAATATCATCAAAAGACAAACAATTGGAATTCGCTTGATTCTGCCCGCTTTATGTTTGGCAAACTTACCTTAATGCCGATATATAAAAATAATAAATATGTGCTGAGAACAGCCAAACAGTTGTCTGATACAATCTTGTCCATGGCAGGCAATTCCTCTTTGGGGTACTATGCTCGCGGAAAATTGCTGCTGACGGAAAAATCCGTCAATGCGGATGCAAATCAACAGAAAGTCATAGAAGAGTTGCTGTTGGATTTGGAACAGCAAAGCAATACTTTGTGCGATAAACTTTATTCGCAATGGCGAATTGCCCGGGGAAACGAAAAAGAAAATTTGAAAAATAAAATTCGAGAAAACGCCTTCCCCGGAGGAAATTATATCCAATGGTTGCAACGCTGATGATATGATTACGGTATTGGGGACACTGTTTGTTGGTCGGTATCCCCAATACAGTTTTTTATACTTAAATATTGATGAAATTTCCACTGAATTTGATGTTTACGAACCAAGAGTCCTTGGCTATAATAATGGAGATGGTTCGATTCATCTCCGACCTGAGTTCACCGAAAACCCAACTTTGCTTATCCATGCAATTGATACTATTGCACACGAAATCAGACATCAATTTCAAAGTGAGGCAATGGAGAATCCTGAAAAATATGGAATAGATGAAGGTATTCTAAAGGAATGGAGAATGGCTCAAGTATACTATGATAGCGCAGATGGTTACAATCCTCTCTCATATCAATATAACCCCTTAGAAAATGACAGTCAAATTGGTAACGTCCGGAAATAGGTTGCTAATTTTCAATAAAAACATAAACGATATTCGTCAGCTACTTGAAAAAACATAATTTGGGGTGTATGTTACATTGAGCAGTTATGGAACACAACTTCGGAGGTACAAAAGGTCACAATAACGAATTTTGACATTACATAGCCGCCTTTATTGGCGGCATTATATAAATACTTTTTCAGAGAAACCGCCAATTTTTAGAAATAGTAGCTTTGTGGTATGCAAGTCCGAGCCGTTTTTTAACGGCCCGGCTTGTTGTGCATACCACGGGTCTTGGCGGACCTCTCTGAAAGCAATGAGTCGAGGCCGTTCTTTTTGTCCTCGACTTACAAACGATGAGGACACTTCCGAATGGTAAAAGCCCAAGCAAAACCGATATTCAGACTTCTGCTCACACTTTGTTTTATCTTTTCCTGTTTCTGTTTTGCTGGCGAGCAAGAACCTCAATATGACAACCTCTCTTTCGGCGTCCCCGGCAGAGCCGACACAATCATAGACCGCCCCGGCTATGCCCTCGGTTACATTGAATACCACGAACAACCGGCATGGGTCATTTACATAATGACCAAAGCGGAAGCAACCACAAAGGTTGCGAAGCGAACAAACAAATTCCGCAGTGATCCGGAAATCCCCACAGGAAGCGCGACAACGGGGGATTACCGCCGGTCGGGTTACGATCGCGGACACCTTGCTCCTGCGGCTGACATGGCCTTTTCTGGGCAAACAATGGCCGACAGCTTCTTCATGAGCAACATGAGTCCGCAGAAACCAGCTTTTAATCGAGGAATAGGGAAGGATTTGGAAGCTCTAGTCAGGTACTTTGCCAAGTTTATTTCCGGCATCTGGCAGATCCACCCCTTCCGTGAAGGCAACACCAGAACCACGGCGGTCTTTGCGATCAAGTATCTCCGGGCAATGGGTTTTACTGTCAACAACGATCTGTTTTCTGAATACTCCTGGTACTTCCGCAATGCCCTTGTCCGTGCCAACTATCGCAACTATGCCCGCTGCATCGAGCCTGAATTTGAACACTTGGAGAAGTTTTTCCGCCACCGTCTGGATATAAATCTGCGGCGATTTGAAAATATTTTCCTTGGATAAAAGTGTCTTCCTTTGGATTTATGGGCTGCCAAGCTGGAAAATTTTCTGTCCAATTAAAACAATTTTCTCCACTACGAATAAAATATTCCACAGCAGTTTGATTCGGAACAGTATCCAAAGTTTCTAATTTTGTTACAGTTGCTCCATTTTCCGAAAGACAAAAGGGTTCAGAAACAAATCTTCCTCCAGTACCAAGATATTTTTCATCTTCAGTACAATAACCCAACTCAATTCGGATTAAATCTCTAGAAAGAACAGTGTAATTATCACCT
>ERZ808030.14-NODE-14-length-21359-cov-2.842966_pt1 | contig 21359 bp, 16 predicted proteins | sample MGYA00380186_ERZ808030 | MGnify/ENA primary metagenome ERZ808030 (study PRJEB31490, sample SAMN06133386) | cow dung metagenome | isolation source: M7 | host: cow | place: China: Chengdu | collected 2015-05 ...
CCCTATGTGATGACCTTCCTCATCCGGAAGACCAACGGATGGAGCAGGCACGACCTTCACCAGCAGCATCGCCGCTACATCGTCTACATGATAAACATCATCTCGTACCTCAGTTGCATGTACGTGTGCCACAAGCTCTACCTGCCCTCCTTCATGGGCGCCATACTGGTGGTAAGCCTGCTTGTGCAGTGCGCCTGCGTGATAGCCAACATGTGGTACAAGGTCAGCATGCACTCGGCCGGCACTGGGGTAATCATCGGTGCGATTATTGCCTACAGCCACATCTTTGCCTTCAACCCCACGTGGTGGCTCTCTATTGCCATCCTCCTCTCTGGAGCCGTCATGAGCAGCCGCATGCTCCTGAAGGGCAACACCCTTGGCCAGGTCCTCTCCGGCACCGCCATCGGCATCGTATGCGGTGTGGTGGGTATAATGGTGTGGTAGTGAGTTTGGGGTTAATCCCACCCTTTTTCCAGTGCATGCCACATGCTTTGGCGGGCTTCGGGGTGCAGGGTGCAGAGGGATTGGGAGAGATGCTCCATTTCCGAGCGGCGGGTTCTGTCCTCGTAGGGACAGGGGGAGATATGGCGCACCAGTTGGGCTTCGGCGGCATGGGATGCGATGTACTTTTCGGGGACAAGGCAGAGGGGACGGATGATGGTGAGGGGATAGTGCTCCATGGGCATGGAGGGACGCATGGAGTGGAAGGAGCCTTCGTAGAGGAGGTTCATGAGCATGGTGGCAAGGAAGTCGTCCTGATGATGCCCCAGCGCAACCTTGTTGAAACCATGCTCCACGGCAAAGCGGAACATGGCCTTGCGACGATAGCGGGCACAGAGGAAGCAACGTGTGCGGCGCTTGTCGGTGCTCTCGTCGAAAGAGGTGTGAAGTATGTGCAGGGGTATGCCAAGGGCATTGCAGAATGCCTGCATGTGCAGGATGTCCGTCTGATAGGGCACATTGTCCATAACCACATGCACGGCCTCCACGTGTATCGATGGCTTGAAGATACGCGCACGTTCTGCCATCAACTGAGCCATGACCAGGGAGTCCTTGCCTCCGGAAAGGGCAAGGAGAATCCTGTCGCCATCGGCAAGAAGGCCGTAAGCGGTACAGGCTTTGTTGAAGAGACGGGTGAGGCCCCCCTCAATCCCCCTGTAGGGGGAGGAAATTGGCGAATGTGCGGGCGAGTTTACTCGCAATTTTAACTTTTCCGTTCGTTCCATCCTTAAATAATGATGGCCGAAAATGAAGAGGTCACCGTTGTGGCGGAAACCGAGAGACTCGTAGAGAGCCTTGGCACCAAGGTTATTGGGTTCGCAGGCCAGAATAGCGGGGAGCGACATTTCCTGTGCCTTGGCTATGGCATGGAGGAGGAGTTGGCGTGCTATGCCCTGTCCCCTTGCCTTGGGAACTACGGCAATGCTGTCCACATAATACTCTCCGGGGCGTGCCTCGGCATCCATGCTTTCCACATCGAAGGAGATGAGGTCGCTGAGCATAGCAAAGGTGGTGGCGCGCATCTGCATGTAGTTGTCGGCTGGATACGCCACGATGGCACCCAGAGGCGTGCCGTCGGTGTCCTGGGCAATGGAGGTGTGTCGCCAGGAATATAATGTGCCATCCTGACGAATAGATTCGGCGAGCAGTTCAAGCCTGCGCCTGTCCTGCCCGCCAATATGTTCGGGATACCTTTCCATGATGTCATCGCCCAATGCCTCCACTACCACAAGGGCAATGAAAGGAGCGTCATCAATGGTAGCTTTCCTTATTGTCATTGTTGCTTCAAATCCTCCTCTATGAACTTGAGCAGTCGTTCTACTGCCTCTTCCTCGGGAATGTTCTTCTCTATGCACTCCTTTGCCTTGTAGAGGGAGACCTTGCCACGGGCGGCACCAACGTAGCCATAGTCGGCATCGGCCATTTCGCCAGGGCCGTTGACGATACATCCCATGATGGCTATCTTCAGGCCTTTGAGATGAGCCGTGGCGGCCTTGATCTTGTGGATGGTGCCTTCAAGGTCGTAAAGTGTGCGGCCGCAACCGGGGCAGGAGATGTACTCCGTCTTGACGAACTTTATGCGTGCCGCCTGCAGGATGGAGTCGGAGAGGTCGCGCAAGGTGTCCTCGGCGAAGCCCTCGGCCTCTATGTTGAGCAGGTGCGCCTTCTTGTCGATGAAGATAGCACCCACGGCCATGGCAGCCTTCAACTGGAGTTCTTCCAGCGAGGAGGCTTGCAGACGAAGGGTTACGGTATCGTCCTTGATGCCTGCCTCTGCCTCCTGGCGGAGGCGGTGGCACTCGGGAATCATGTCCACCAGTTGGCGTGCCACGGGGATTTCCTTCTCGGGAGCCTCGGAAAGACTCACGCGAATGGTGTCGCCAATGCCTTCAGTAAGCAGGGCGCCAATACCCACAGCACTCTTTATGCGTCCGTCCTCGCCTTCACCTGCCTCGGTAACACCAAGGTGCAGGGGGAATGTCATACCTTCCTTCTCCATCTCCTGTACCAGCAGGCGCATGCTCTGCACCATCACCACGGTGTTGCTGGCCTTGATGGAGATGACCACGTTCATGAAGTCGTGGCGAACGCATATACGTAGGAACTCCATGCAACTCTCCACAATACCCTCGGGTGTATCGCCATAGCGCGACATGATGCGGTCGGAGAGTGAACCATGGTTCACACCGATACGCACCGCAGTACCATGCTCGCGGCAGATGCCGAGGAAGGGAAGCAGACGTGCCTCTATTTTCTGAAGTTCCTGTGCATACTGCTCGTCGGTGTACTCCAGTTGCTTGAACTGGCGAGCGGCATCGACATAGTTGCCAGGATTGATGCGCACCTTCTCACAATAGTGTGCCGCTACATCGGCAACATTAGGATTGAAGTGAACGTCAGCGACCAAGGGAACGGAGCATCCTGCCTGGCGCACCGCCTTGCTGATGAGTTCCATGTTCTCCGCCTCGCGTGTGCCCTGTGTGGTGAGGCGCACCAGTTCGCCACCTGCCTCGGCAATGCGCAGAATCTGTGCCACGCTGGCTTCGGTGTCCATGGTGCTGGTGTTGGTCATGGACTGCACCCTGATGGGGTTGCTGCCACCCAAACGAATGTTGCCCACGGTGATTTCGTGGGACTTGCGGCGTGTGTATGCCATATCAGTTTACTTTGAACTTGTACTTAACCTGTGAGAGTTCCTCGTTGGCCTTTACAATCTTCTCCTTCAGGCCCTGCTTGTAAGCCTTGAGTTTGGCGGCCAGTGTCTCGTCGGAAAGGGCCATCATCTCTGCTGCAAGGATGGCGGCATTCAGTGCACCGTTAACGCCGACGGTGGCCACGGGTATGCCGGGAGGCATCTGTATGATGGAGAGCATGGCATCCAAGCCGTCCAGCATTCCCTTGATGGGTACACCGATGACGGGCAATGTAGTACTTGCCGCAATGACACCAGGCAGGGCTGCCGCCATACCGGCACCGGCAATGATGACACGAACGCCACGACCCTCTGCCTCGCGTGCAAACTGCTCCACCTCGTCGGGGGTGCGGTGTGCCGAGAGTGCGTTCATCTCAAAGGGAATCTCCATTTCGTCCAGGAACTTGGCAGCCTTCTCCATAACAGGGAGATCGCTGGTGCTGCCCATAATGATGCTAATCATAGTTGTGTATTTGTTTAGTGTTTAATGTTTAATGTTTAGGGTTTATGTTCGTTACTAACCCGTTTGAATGCTTTGTGCAAATTCTCTATCAGGTCGGAGGCAATGAGACTATGCTGCCCCAATTCGCTTGCCGCCAGGTCGCCGCTCAGGGCATGCAGTCCTACGCCCAACAGGGCTGCATCCCGTGGTGGATAACCCTGTGCCAGAAGGCCAAGGATGATGCCCGTGAGCACATCGCCGCTTCCTGCCGTGCCCATGCCGTTGTTGCCATAGGGGCACTCGTATTTGACGGACGGATTGCCGGGTATGGTGATGGTGGTGGGATGACCCTTTAGCACGAGGATGACGTTGTCCAGACATACCCCCGACTCCACCAGCCTTCTGTACTCCAAGGGGTGTGGCGTGATGATGGTATCGTTGGGAATCAAATCTGCCCATTGCGGGTGCTCGGCCAGGATGTTCAGTGCATCGGCGTCAAGCACCAGGGGTACTTCGGTGAAATTCAATTCCAGCAGCGTTTTGTACAAGGCTTCTGCCGTCTTCTCCTCCCTGCCTATACCAGGCCCTATGCCTATGGCAGAGTATTTGTTGGGCAAGCATGATTCAAAAGGACTGCATGTCCACCGCTTGTCGTCCTCATCGTGATTCAGTATTGCCTCGGGGAGCGCCACCTGCATTATGTCGTTGTTGCGCCAAGGAATGTGTACCGTCAGTTTGCCCACACCCGAGCGCATGCAACTTCTGCCTGCCAATATACCTGCACCTGCCATGCCATAACTGCCCGCCACGAGCAGTGCATGCCCGAAGGTTCCCTTGTGCCCCTCCGCAGGTCGGGGACGAAGGATGCTTTGCAGGAAGGGGATGGTTATAGCGGACATGGTAAGGGGGAGGGTCTTTAGTACTTGAACGAACTTCCGCCGGCAAACTCGCGAAGCAGGGACGTAGGCGGAACCTGGTCGGCAGGTACGCTGCGGAAATAGCGCAGGAACTTGCGCAGGCGGCTTGCCTCGGCATATTCGGGTTCGCATTCGCCCACCTGGTCGAGGATGGGTTTCACCTGGTCCTTGATGACCGCCAGTTCATAGAGCAGGGCACTGTTGAAGATAGCGTCGGCAAGTTCCTGGAAGGGGAAAATCCACTTCTCCTCGCCGGCACTTACACTGGGCATGCGGCGTATGGTTTCCAGTGCCGAGTAGCCACGATACTGATAGTCGCGGATGAGTCGGCGCAACAGGCGTATGTCCGTGGTGGGTATATTGTTGTGGTCGTCCAAGGCTATGGTGGTGAGGGGGCTGATGAAGATGCGGTACTTCTTGTCCTCGGGTACCTGTTCGGACAGGATGGGGTTCAGGGCATGGTTGCCTTCCAGTATAATGATGTCGCCCTCGCCTATGCGGATGCGGCGGTTCTCGTAGACACGCTCGCCCAACTTGAAGTCGTAGCGAGGCAGATCTACCTCCTCGCCAGCCAAAAGCTGGTTCATCTGCGTGTTGAATAACGCCGTATCCACAGCACCTATGCACTCGAAGTCGTAGTTGCCATCGGCATCCTTGGGCGTGTCCACACGGTTCACGAAATAGTCGTCAGTGCTGATGGTGTGCGGACGCATGCCGGAGGCCATCAGGAGGATGGCAAGGCGCTTGCTGGTGGTTGTCTTACCGCTGGAGGAAGGACCTGCCAGCAGTACCAGTTTGGCACCCTTCTCCACGATGTTGTCCACAATGTCGTTCAGTTTCTTCTCCTGAAGAGCCTCGCTCACGTTTATCAGTTGCGAGGCATGCCCGGCCTTTACCGCCTCGTTGAACTCTCCTGCCGTGCGCACACCCAGGATGTCCTGCCAGCGGTGGAACTCCTGAATGACGTTGTGCATCTTCTGCTGAGGTACCATCTCCTCCAACTCGGTGGGATTCTTGCGCGAAGGGATGCGAAGGAGCAGGCCCTCGTAGAACTTCTCCACCTTGAAGAGGCTCAGCAGGCCGGTTCTCGTCAACAGGCAGGAATAGAAGTAGTTGACCGTGTCGCACAGGCGGTAGTAGTAGGTATATAGGTTGCTTTGGCTTTCCAGGAGTTTTGCCTTGCTCTCCATTCCCCTGGAGCGGAACAGGGCAATGGCCTCCTCTATGGGGCACTGCACACGATGTATCTTCTCGTCCATGTCCACTATCTCCTGCATGCGCTGCTGTATGGCATTGGCATCCTGCTCGGTAAGTTCGCGGCCAATGCGCAATTCGCAGAAGTAGCCACGGCTCACGGGTGCACCTATTATCAGCTGTCCGCCAGGATAGAGGTCCTCCACGGCCTTTGCCAAAACCAGAAACAAGGTCAGCGTGTAGGTTCTCATGCCATGCGTGGAAGTCATGTCCTTGAACTCCACATCCTTGGCATTGTAGAAACGGTAGTTCATGCCCTGCACCTTGTTGTTCACCAAGGCACACATGGGGCCGTGCTTCATGTCCAAACCGCACATTCCATACAATTCCTTCAAACTGGTTCCAAAGGGAACGCTGATCATCTGCCCATTGTTGCGGCATCGTATTCTTAAAGTCTGTGGCATAAGGTCTGCTTTGTTTTGCATACAAAAATACAAAAAAAACTTAATCTATTAGCCTTTCCTTGCCCAATGTTCATTTAATTTCGTACCTTTGCACGCGATTTTGCATAAATTAATACACCTTATATAATATATGGAGAAAATAAGTTACGCTCTGGGGCTTGGCATTGGCCAGCAGTTGAAGAGCATGAACATTGAGAATTTCGACATCAAGGAGTTCAGCCGCAGCATCGAGGATGTGATGGCAGGTCGCGATACCGACATGACCGCACGCGAGGCACAGGTTATGCTGAGCGAGTATTTCCAGAAGAAGGAGAAGGAGCAGGCAGAGGAGAATATTGCCAAGGGCAAGGCCTACCTGGAGGAGAACGGCAAGCGCGAGGGTGTCATCACCACAAAGAGCGGTCTTCAGTACGAAGTGCTCACCGAGGGTACTGGCAAGAGCCCCAAGGCTACCGACAAGGTGCGTTGCCACTATGAGGGCCGCCTGACCGACGGCAGCGTGTTCGACAGTTCATACCAGCGCGGCGAGCCTGCCGACTTCGGCCTTAACCAGGTTATTGCTGGTTGGACAGAGGGTGTTCAGCTGATGAAGGAAGGTGCCAAGTACCGCTTCCACATCCCCTATCTGCTGGGTTATGGCGAGCGTGGTGCCGGTGCATCAATCCCTCCCTATGCAACACTGGTGTTCGACGTAGAGCTGATAAAGGTTCTCTAATCACACCGCACAAGCAGTACAAACAAATATAACTAACAAAATACAAAGATGAAAAAGATTTCTATCATTGCAGCCGTAGTTCTGGCTGCTATCATGACAAGTTGTGGCAATGGTACTCCCAAGGCCAACATGAAGAGCGACGTTGACTCTCTCTGCTATGCCATCGGTATGGCTCAGAGCCAGGGCCTGAAGGATTATCTGGTAATGCGCATGGGCGTGGATACCACATACCTGAACGAGTTCATCAAGGGCTTGAACGACGGTGCCAACGCCGGTGACGACAAGAAGCAGCAGGCCTACTATGCAGGTCTTCAGATCGGCCAGCAGGTTTCTACCCAGATGATCGAGGGTCTTCAGCATGAGATCTACGGCGAGGACAGCACCCAGCACGTTAGCCAGAGCAACTTCATGGCTGGTTTCGTGGCAGGTACTCTGGAGGATACTACCTACATGACCATGGAGGCTGCCAACAACTATGCACAGACCAACATGAAGGCCATCAAGGCTCGTCAGATGCAGGCTCAGTATGGCGACAACAAGAAGGCTGGTGAGGAGTTCATGACTGAGATCGCCAAGAAGGAAGGCATCAAGCAGATCGAAGAGAGCGGTGTTTACTACGAGGTTCTCACCGAGGGCAACGGCCAGATCCCTGCCGACACCAGCTTCGTGAAGGTTAAGTACGAGGGTACTCTCATCGATGGCACCGTGTTCGATGGCAACATGGATCAGGAGAAGCCCATGACATTCCGTTGCAACCAGGTTATCCCCGGTTGGACAATGGCTCTGACCCACATGCCCGCTGGTTCAAAGTGGAAGGTTTACATCCCTCAGGAAATGGCATACGGCGAGCGTGAGGCTGGCGACAAGATCAAGCCCTTCAGCACACTGGTATTCGTTATCGACCTGGTTTCTGTAGGCAAGTAAACAAACAGACATAACCATATCTCAAGGACAATCTGCCGTAGTGCCATGACAATAAAGGGAACTCAGCAGATTGTCCTTTTTCTATTTACAGCAACAATCCATTTATCATGAAAAAGATATTCCTCCTTGCACTGGTGTCTGCCCTTTGCCTTGGCATACAGGCAGCACCCAAGAAGAAGAAAGACAAGAAGAACAAGAAGGCCCAGGTGGAGAAGGTGGACACCGTGGATGTAAAGACCTTCTCCTACCTTATCGGCCGCCTCAACACCCAGGGCCTTGTGGAGTACCTCACCCGTCAGAAGGGTGTGGATCCCAAGTACATGGAACAGTTCATCGAGGGCTTTGGCAAGACAGAACTCACCGAAGCCGACTATCAGGCAAAGGCTCGCATCGCAGGTACCGAAATCCGCGAGGACGTGAGCAAGCGCGTAATGCCCAGCGTGTCCAAGCAGATGAACGACTCGGTGGACCTGCTCAACCACGACGAGTTCATCCGCGGCTTCATGGAGGGACTTATGGGCACAAAGTCAGAGATTAGCAACGACTCTGCCATGAAGATCGTGGAGAAGCAGATGAAGTACTACCAGGAAAGCATGCTTGAGCGAAAGTACGGCGCCAACCGCAAGGCTGGCGAGGAGTTCCTCGTGGCAAACCTGAAGAACAAGGACGTGAAGCAAACCGCCAGCGGTCTTCAATACAAGATTATAACCAAGGGCGAGGGTCCCGTTGCCGCCACCACCGACAGGGTGAAGGTGCACTACGAAGGCCGCCTCATCGATGGCAAGGTCTTCGACAGTTCCTACAAGCGCAACCAGCCAGCCACTTTCGGTGTGAACCAGGTTATTAAGGGTTGGACAGAAGCACTGACCATGATGCCTGCCGGCTCTAAGTGGGAACTCTACATCCCCCAGGAACTTGCCTACGGTGCCCGCGAGCAGAACGAGATACCTGCCTTCTCCTGCCTCATCTTCACCGTAGAACTGCTGGAGGTGCTGAAGTAGTGCCTAACGGTATAGCCACGGCGCTATGCCAGTACTCATAGTAAGAGTACTGCAGTACCGACACTAAAGTACTACAGTACCGAAGCAAGAGTACTGAAGTACCGAAGCAAGAGTACTACATTACTGACACGGAAGAATTGAAACAGTCCCCAAACCGTTAAGGAATGGGGACTGTGCTTTTTATATATGACATGGTGCAATTCTAAGCTACTCCACCTTGCGCAGGAAGACCATGCCGGTGGTGTTGTTGCCTTGGGGGGCGTAGCCTTCCAGTTCGATGTGGAAGGGAGTGCCTGCCTCGAAGGCATCCAGAGTGAAGCGGTAGGTGACGGGCTGCTGGCCGGCCTTGACGGTATTGTCGGCCTTGACCTCCGCCATCAGTTCGTTGCGCTTCCATAGTTTCATTGTGCCCAGGCGGACGGGGTTATCGCCACGGGTGGGGATGACCGTTAGTTCGTAGGCACCGTTGCCCGAAACCTTGCCAGTAACCTCGAAACGCCAGTTGGATGGCTTGGGCTGGATGCGCAGAGGTTCCCATCCGAATACATGCTGGCCATAGGCCTTATAGGCAGAGTAGTCGGGGGCGAAGTAGAGGGGCAGAGAGTAGCGGCTGGTGGAAACCACGGCAATGGCACGCAGGTCCTCACGGCTTGCCACGGTGATGGGGCCGGTGTACTTGGCAGAGTGCACGTTGGGGTATCTGCCGTTGGTGGTATAGCGGATTTCAGCACCAGGCACATCGGTGGCAAGGGTGAAGGTCAGGCTGCCGTCGGCATTCTTCTCCTCCTTGACGATGCGAGGTTCGGGCATACGATAGTGGCAACCCTTGTTGTCCAGGCGTGCAAAGTGTGCACCCACACGCTGGCGGAAGTCCTCCCAATTGCGCCTGCTCTGCTTCTGCCAAGCCACCTCGCTGACGGCCATCAGACGGGGGAAGAGCAGGTATTCGGCATAGTTCTCGGAACGGTTCTCGTGCAAGGGAGCAAACTCCTGCAAGGCATTGCCATGGATGAACTGGTCGCTCCAGTAGCAAGCCTGCACACCAATGGTGGTGGAGGATTCGGAATAGTCGTTGATGGGCATGGAGTAGCACTTCTCCAGGGAAATGGGAGGACACCATGTGGCTGCCTGTATCTCGCCGGGGATGCTCTTCTCGGGGAAGTCCAGATACATGTGCGAAGCAGGCGTGAGAATGGCCTTATGACCGGTCTTTGTGGCCACGAGGGTGTCATTGGGGTTGTGCCAAGACAGGGCAACAACCTGTTCGTTCACCTTTCCACGCTGAATTATTTCGTCCCAACCGATAAGCGTGCGTCCCTTCTTCTTCATCATCTCTGCCACAACGTTGGTCAGGTAGCCCTGCAGGTCGGAGGCCTTCTTCAGACCCTCGCGCTTCATCAAAGCCTGGCAGTCGGGGCATTTCTCCCAACGGGTGTAGACGGCCTCGTCGCCACCGATGTTGATGTAGGCAGAGGGGAAGAGGTCGCAGGTTTCCTCCAGCACATTGCGCAGGAACTCTATGCTTGTCTCCTTGCCGGCACAAAGCAGGTCGCGGCTGATGAAGTGCTGGGTGGGCACTTCGTGCTGAATGCCAGTGCAACTGAGCCAGGGGTATGCCACCACGGCAGAGAGGATGTGGGCAGGGAACTCTATCTCGGGAACAAGTTCCACGCCGCGCACCTTGGCATATGCTATCATCTCGCGAATGTCGTCCTGTGTGTAGTATCCGCCCAGGCGTCGGGTGTCGGGACCTGCCCATGCACCAACCTCGGTGAGTCGGGGATACTTCTTTATCTCCAGGCGCCAACCGGAGTCGTCGATGAGGTGGAACTGCAGCTTGTTCAACTTGTACATACCCATCATGTCGATGGTCTTCTTGATGAACTCCTTGTCGTAGAAGTAGCGTGCCACGTCCATCATCAGTCCTCGCCAGGGGCGCTCGGGAGCATCGTATATCTCCACACAGGGAGCCTTCCACTCGGTGTTGCGCTGCCAGCTGGCACTGTACACCTCGGCAGGGAAGAGTTGCAACAAGGTCTGTATGCCATAGAAGGCACCATTGGCATCGGCAGCAACAACCTTGGCACACTTTTGTGTTACGGAAAGCGTGTACGCCTCGGCTACGGGTACAGCCACGGTGTCTTGGAGCAGGACGATGGTACCCTTGCCTTTACCCTCCTTCAGTACTGCCACACGTCCGGTGGAGCGTGCCAGCATCTCCTGCAGGTACTCTGCCTGAGCTTTCAGTTGACCATCGTAGGCAATAACCACCTTCTCGGGCAGGAGAAACTCTCCAGCCTTAGTCTCCATCTTCAATGGCTGGGGGATGATGCTTACGGGAGCAGTGTTCTGTGCATAAATGTTGGTCAGGCAGAAGAATGCCATGACAAGCGACAGCACTTTAATTAATGTAGTCTTCATAGTGTAATATATGTGTTGTAGTTTTATGGTCGGAATGGTCGGAGTAATCTGAGTTTTCAGAGTATTCGGATTATTCGGATTATTCAGATTATTCAGATTATTCGGAGTATTCGGAAAGCTTTATATCTCTACCATGTTCTGCCCTTGCTTGCTCGCAGATTTTATCCCGCTTTGCGGTCTTTAAACTGCTCTCGCTCGGCAATTGAAGTAAAACTTCATTGCTCTCGCTTACTCGCAGTTTTCCTTTTCCTCAAGACTTTACCAGCCTCTTTATGTCGTTGAGCTTGTTGAGTGCTTCGAGCGGAGTGAGGCTGTTGATGTCCAGGTTGAGGAGCTGCTGGCGGATGTCCTCCAGGATTGGGTCGTCCAGTTGGAAGAAGTTCAGTTGTGTACCCGTGTCGCTATCCTTCTTGCTGCCTGCAGCTATGCCAGTGCCCACATCGTCGTGGTTCTTCTCAGCCTCCAGTTGGCCCAGTATCACCTCGGCACGCGACACGATGCTCTGTGGCATGCCTGCCAGTCGGGCCACGTGTATGCCGAAGGAGTGTGCCGAACCACCGGGTTCCAGTTTGCGCAGGAAGATGATGGTACCGTTCTTTTCCAGTACGCTCACGTTATAGTTGTGTATGCGCGGGAAGGACTTCTCCATCTCGTTCAGTTCGTGGTAGTGTGTGGCAAAGAGCGTGCGTGCACGTCCGCGCTGGCATTCATGTATGTACTCCACTATGCTCCATGCTATGCTTATGCCGTCGTAGGTGCTTGTGCCACGTCCAAGTTCGTCGAAGAGTACCAGCGAGCGTGCTGAGAGGTTATTCAGTATGGATGCCGCCTCGTTCATCTCCACCATGAAAGTGGATTCGCCCTGCGAAATGTTGTCGCTGGCACCCACACGGGTGAATATCTTGTCCACAAAACCGATGTGCGCACTCTCGGCAGGAACGAAACTGCCCATCTGTGCCATCAGTGTGATAAGCGCCGTCTGGCGTAGCAGGGCACTCTTACCAGCCATGTTGGGACCTGTGATGATGACTATCTGCTGCTCCTCGGTGTCCAGGCGAACGTCGTTGGGCACATAGTGCTCTCCTGCCTGCATCTGCGTCTCTATGACGGGATGGCGTCCCTGGCGGATGTCCAGTTCCATAGAGTCGTCCACCACGGGGCGAATGTATCTGTTTTCCCTGGCCAGTATGGCAAAACTCATCAGGCAATCCAGTCGTGCCACCAGCATGGCATCGGCCTGTATGGCAGGAATGAAGCGTGCGCACCATACCACCAGTTCGGAGAATAGCCTTGTTTCCAGTGCCAGGATGCGCTCCTCGGCACTTACTATCTTCTCCTCGTATTCCTTCAGTTCCTGTGTTATGTATCGCTCGGCATTTACCAGAGTCTGTTTTCTTATCCACTCCTCAGGCACCTGGTCCTTGTAGGTGTTGCGCACCTCCAGGTAGTAGCCAAAGACGTTGTTGTAACCTATCTTCAGGCTCTGTATGCCAGTCTTCTCCGCTTCGCGCTGCTGAAGCCGGAGCAGATATTCCTTGCCACCGGTAGAGAGCGAGCGAAGTTCGTCCAGTTCCTCGTTCACGCCATCATTGATGACTCCGCCTTTTGCCACCAATAGCGGAGCACTGGGAGATATGGTGCGGTGCAGACGTTCGCGCATCTCCTCGCAAAGGTCTATCTTCATGCCTATCTCCTGCAATACAGGAGAATCCGTCCCCACCAGTGCCTCGTGAATGGGTTTCAGTGCCTGAAGGGCAGTGGTAAGCGTAAGCAGGTCGCGGGGCGACACACGTCCGGTGCTTATACGGGAGATAATGCGTTCCATGTCGCCTATGTACTGGAGCTGTTCGCACACCACGTCGCGTGTCTGCAGGTCGCGGAAGAAGTAATCCACCACGTCCAGACGGCTGTTTATGGCCTTCGTGTCCTTCAGGGGGAACACCATCCATCGGCTCAGCAGTCGTGCTCCCATGGGGGTGACGGTACGGCTCATAACGTCCAGAAGCGACTTGCCGTCGTGATTCATCGGGCGCAGGAGTTCCAGCGAGCGCATGGTAAAGTTGTCCATGTGCACGAATCGGTCCTCCTCTATGCGTGCCACCTGGCGTATGTGCCCCAGTTGGGTGTGCTGTGTGTTCTCCAGGTATTGCATTATGGCACCGCAGGCTATGGTTCCTGCCTTGAGGTGCTCTATGCCATAGCCCTTCAGGTTCTTTACGCCGAAGTGCTTGAGCAGCTTGCCTCTGGCTGTCTGCTCGTTGAACACCCAGTCCTCCATCTCGAAGGTGACGTACTTCTCCTGGAATGACGAGCGGAACAAATCTCCCTTTCCCCTCTCGTACAGCACCTCCTTGGGCGAGAAGTTGGAAAGCAGGCTTCCCACGTGCTGTATGCTTCCCTCGCTGGTCATGAACTCGCCGGTGGAGATGTCCAGGAAAGAGACACCGCACACACCCTTGCCGAAGTGCACGGCCGAGAGGAAGTTGTTCTCCTTGCACGAGAGCACATTGTCTTGCATGGCCACACCCGGTGTTACAAGTTCCGTGATGCCACGCTTTACCAGTTTCTTGGCGAGTTTCGGGTCCTCTAGCTGGTCGCAGATGGCCACTCTCTGCCCTGCCCTCACCAATCGTGGCAGATAGGTGTCAAGTGCATGGAAGGGGAAACCTGCCATCTCCAGCTGTCCGCAACCGCCGGCACCATTGTTTCTGCGTGTCAGCGTTATGCCCAGTATGCCCGAAGCCACCACGGCATCTTCGCCGTAGGTCTCGTAGAAGTCACCACACCTGAACAGCAGCACGCACTCTGGGTGCTTTGCCTTCAGGTCGTAGAACTGTTTCATCATCGGGGTGAGCGTCTCCTTTGCCATATCTGTCTGTGCTTTGCGTGTATATACTAAATTTATATAATGACGACAAATATACTGAAATTTATCAAGCTAAACGACTTTAGCACACAAAAATTAGCCTGCGAAAGGTAATAAACGCTATTTGATTAGACAAGTGGGCTAAGGCAAAGGCGTGCCAGGTAGTCGTAATGGTCGCCATCGAGGCATTTCTCGCACAGGAAGCCGTATTGTTCGGCATACATGGATAGGGTTTCGAAGTCGATGTAGAGCCAGTCGAAAGGCTCTCCCTTGATGCCACGGTATTGCATGCGGTAGTCAATCTCGCCATAGTAGGCACCGGCAAGGTTGATGTCGAAGGAACCGTCCTCGTTCTCGAAGACATATCGTATGTCGGACGAGTCGAGCAGTACCTGTCCGCCAGGTGCAAGAATCTGCTTCAGTCGCATGAAAAACTCTGGCAGGCGCTCTATCCTTCCCACTATACCTATGCCGTTCATGGCCATGAGGATGGTGTCGAACTTCTCGTCGAAGGTCTTGTCGAAGAAATTCACCACCCTGGCATCTATGCCCCGTTGCCTCATCACGTCTACGGAAAGTGTGGATATGTCTATTGCCACCACCTCCATGCCTTTGTTCATGAGTTCCAGGGAATGGCATCCCGAACCTGCCCCTACATCCAGCACACGGCCGCGGCACAGGCGCAGGGCCTCCTGCTCCTGTGGAGGCATGTCGTCAAGGGTTCTAAAAAGGGTGTCCACGGGTATCTCGTCCTCATAGAACTGACTGGAAAACACTCTCAACTTTGCTGCCCTGCCCTTGGCATAATACTCGGCTATTGCCGTGCCCATAGGGTCTTTTTGGGTATCTAAGGTAATGCTCATTTGTGGTTGTGTTTTGGGGAATGTGAAGAGGATATTGGAGTAATAGGAGTAATCGGAATATTCTGAATTAAGTAGAGAGGAAAGTAACAGCCAGCAGTAGGGACGCTACGTGCAGCGTCCGAAAGACCTGCAACGTCCCTACCCCAGCTCATCCGCTCACCGCTCACCGTTCATTTTACTTCATCATCTCCTTCACTGCTGTCTCTATCTGAGTGTCTATACCGAGGAGCATGTTCTCGGGGGGGATGTAGCACTCGATGTCGGGCTGCAGCTCCTGATTCTCCAGATAATTGTCACGATTGTCACGAGTACCTACCTGGGGGATACCGAAGGTGTACTGACCGATGTTCTCCCACCATACGGCGGTCATGGTGCCAGGTACGGGTGCACCGATGAGTTTGCCTATGCCCATCTCCTTGTAGAGCCAGGGAGTGCCGTGGGCATTGGAGTAGTTATCCTCGCATACAAGCATGCACGAGGGCTTCACCCAACGGTCGAAGGGGTCGTTGCCAATGAACTTGCCACGCGGTGTGTAGCGTGAATATGCCTTGCCAGAGAGGGCTATGCACACATCGTTGTGCAACCATCCGCCGCCGTTGTGCCTGGTGTCCACGATAACGGCATCGCGCATGCGGTTCTTCTCGGAGAGCAGGTTCTTGTAGAACTCGTGGAAGGAGGCCGCATTCATGGCCTCGATGTGCACATAGGCAATGCGTCCGCCGGAAAGGCTGTCCACCATGTGCTCGTTGCGGCGCACCCAACGCTTGTATAGCAACTCCTCCTGCCTGCCCCACGAGATGGGACGCACCACCACTTCCTTCTTCTCTCCCTTGATGCCGAGGCGTGTAGCCTTGCCTGCCTTGCCTGCGAGCATTGGATAGTAGTCGGCGCCTGCCTCTATCTTCACACCGTCTATGGCGGTGATGATGCTACCTGCCTTGATGTCCTTGCACACATCCAGCGGACCTCCAGAAAGCACCTCTGCCACCTTTATGCCAGGGCCCTGGTATGTCTCGTCGGGCAGGATGCCCAACTGAGCCACTGGCAACGAAGCGGAAGGTGCATGATAGCGGCAACCGGTGTGGCTTACATTGAGTTCGCCAAGCAGTTCGCTTGCCATCTCGGCAAAGTCATAGCCATTGTTGATATGTGGCAGATAGCGCTTGTAGGTGGTATAGAGACGATCCCAGTCGGCACCGTTCATGCCGGGGTCGTAGAGTTTCTCCTTTGTCTGACGCCAGATATGCTCAAAGTTGTATGCCTGTGTCTTTGCTGGCTGTGTCACGGTGAATGCCTCGAAGGGTATGGTCTTCACCGAAGCCGAGTTGAGATTAAGCTGACACAAGGTACCGCCCTGGCCAATGAAATAGCAGGTGTTGCCACTCTTGTCCAGTTGGAACGAGCGAGCCTCTATGCGCTGCATCTTCAGCTCTGTACGCTCCTCGAGGAAGTCGCGCACCCATAGCGCCATATTGCCGTTGTGTGGAGCAAGATAGTAGAGACGAGTACCCTCGTTGTTCATCACCGCATCCGACAGGTGCGAGGATTGGAAAGTTATCCTCATGGTGCGGTCGTTGAGGTTGTCCAGTTGGAGTATCAGAGGCTCCACCTTCTTCTCCTTGTCGGTGCTGTCCTTCTTCTCCTGCTTCTTGCCAGCCTTCTCTGCTTCCTCCAGCAGTGCACGGTCTTCCTTGTTCATGCGGAACTTGCTGTAAGCCTCGGCATCGAAGAAAGTGATGTACACATCGCGGTGCGAACCCCAACTGCCATGACTACGGTATCCGGCACGGTCGCTGGCAAATATCATTGCCTTGCCACCCATCACCCAACGAGCATGCGAGTCGGTATAACCGCTCTGTGTCAGGTTCACGGGTTCATCCTTACCATCTGCATCTATCAGTGCCACATCCACATTGTTCCAACCGCCATTTCCCATATAGTCGGCCAGTAGCCACTTGCTGTCGGGGCTCCATGTGAAATACTGGTCGCCATCGGAATATGAGTAGTTGTACTTGGCATCCATGGCCACCTTCGTCTTGCCCGACTTGAGGTCCATGATGCACACCGCCTCGCGGTTCTGCAAGTATGCCACCTTCTTGCCGTCGGGGCTGTAGAGAGGCTGGAAACTGGTGGTCACGCCATCCGTCAGCAGGCGTTCCTTTATCTCGGTGCAATATGTCATCACGGGTTCCTTGTCGTTCACTATCTCCGCCTCGTAGATGCTCCATATGCCGCCACGCTCGCTATCGTAAACCACTGCCCTGCCATCGGCACGGAAGTCCACACGGCGTTCGCGCTCGGGGGTGCAGGTTATCTGCTTTGTGGTGCTGAAATCCATGGTGGTAACGTACACGTCACCGTTCAATATGAAAGCAACATCCTTGCCCTTGGGAGACACGGCAACATGTGTGGCACCACGGCTGGCAAGGATGCGTATCACCTTGTCCGTGTCTATGTCGGTATTTATCTTCACGGGAACACGCACGGGCTCCTTGCCGGGCACCATGGTGTAGAGTTCGCCATCGTAGGCAAAGGAAAGCAAACCCTGTGACGAAATGCTCAGGTAGCGCACGGGGTTGCCCTTGAAACTGGTCAACTGCCTGCTATCACCGTTCAGTGCAGAGTGATAAACATTGAACGTGCCGTCCTTCTCGCTCAGGTAATAGTATCCCTTGCCATCGGGTGCCCAAACGGGGTTGCGGTCCTCTCCGGCAAAGGTGGTCATGCGCTTGTACTCCCCACCCTCCTTCATGTATATGTCGCGTGCAATACTGCTGGTATGGTGCTTGCGCCAGGGATCCTCGTAGCCCTTCACATTGTTGTACAGTATGCGGCCGTCCGATGCTATGCTCACATGATCCATGGATATGGCCGAGAACAAGGTCTGTCGGCCACCCGTCTTGCTCACCTTGTACAGGCGTGTGAAGGTACCGCCGGGGAAGGTCAGTTCACTCACCGTGGGATTGCCTGCACGGCGTATGAGCAGAGAATCGGCACCAAGCCATGCGGCAGGGTATTCGTTGAAGGAGTGTGTGGTCACGCGACGAGCCTGTCCGCCCTGTGCCGACACCACAAACACATCCATAGAACCCTCCCTGTTGCTTGCAAAGGCCAGTTCCTTGCCATCGGGGCTCCACAAGGGGTTGCCATCATAACTGGTATTCGTAGTCAGTTGCTTTGCCTCGCCACCCACAGAAGGCACCGTGTAGATGTTGCCCATGTAGGAAAAGGCAATACTACTACCGTCGGGCGAGATGGCACCGCCACGCATCCACAATGGTTCTGCCACCTGGGCATAACCCGCCATGCCCATTCCCAGGCATGCAATAAGAGATAAGATTTTCTTGCGCATTGTATGTATTATTAAGAAATTGTGCATCTTTATGCAGAAATGTATTTTCCTTTGCGCAAATATACAAATTTTATCACCAACTGCCAAAGAAACTAACAGAGCGCATAACATTCAATGACCTATTGTGACTTACCTTTGGCATTCCGCAATACACCAGACGCTCCTCATTTGCTAAACAATTGTAAAAAGTACGAATAAACGTTTCATTAGCAATGTCTTGTGCGAATGTTTTATTACTTTTGCGCTGATAAAATGCTTTTTGCAGATAGGAATGAACAATTATTCAATGACATACTGCCTTCTTGACTGCAGCCGAAATCCCTTGGTTTCAGCAAAATATGTCGTGAATAATTTGGTATTGTGCAGAAATTGTGTAAGCACACACATTCTCATCGCGCGTATTTTACAGAAAAAATTCTTAAATATCAAAGCATTAGCAAGCCGAAAGAAGAAGAAATCTCTTTTTCGCTATTCCGAGGCAAGGCAATGTTCCGACGCAGTCAAAGAGTTGGCGAAGTCCTTTTGTCCGGCTTTGCTGGCACGTTCCTCTGGCTTTTTTCTACGCAACACAGCTCCGCCCCTCCGTGTGGCGGCTGTAGAAGCATGGCATCATCATATTGCGGCGTTATCGGTAGGCATTCATCTTGCCTTATCTGTAACGCCGTATTTTTATGTGGCAATTTGGGAAACAGGCAGAAGCACAAGAAGAAGAAGAAATTATTTAGATGAAAGAAAGCATCCAGTACGAGTTCCCGAAAATTGAGCCAGAGGAAGAAAAGGTTCTTGCCTTCGGTGGCTGTGATATAAACGATTCTATATATAAATATTAATAATGTGTTATGAAGAAGAAGGAATACTTAACACCTACATGTATGGTAGTCAGCATTGCAATCAGCCAGATGCTGGCAAGTTCTATCTCGGGATATGCTCCCGACAGTAATGATACCGAGTTCGGAGCTCCTGCACAACGACGCGGAGAATGGGAAGACCTTTGGTAAAGTACTTAGGGTAAACAGAAAAATTGCAAAACATTATGAAGAATGATTTTAAAACCGTTCTATACGCATTGTCGGTGCTCTCGTTCGCGGCTTGCGGCAACAATGACATTGTACCCCAAACACCCGATGCGCCCGAGCAGCCAAGCGTGAGCAAATATGAGCAGCTTACCTTCAGCACCGCCGATGACGATGCCGGCAAAGCGGCAACACGTGCCGTGTGGTCTGACCCTAATGGCAAGGGAAACCTCATCTTCAATTGGGAAGCCGATGAAACAGGTACACAGATGTTGGCATTGCTTTCTGACGGCAATGGGTTCATCCACAGCTATCCGTCGGAACATCCGACAGAAGAAGAGTTGCAGGAGGAGGTGATACACACCTTTATGACCATCAGCCCGCAGGAGGACCTTCACAAGGCCGATTTCACCACCTTGCGCTATTATGATACGGAGGAGATGGCCAGAGCAACGGATATCTTTGTGGCGGCTCCACTAAAAGCTACCGACAATTTCTACAATGATAACGGGATCGGCTTCGAGGCACGAATGGAGATGCCCGCTGTTTTCACGCAGACAGAATCCCAAAACCCGGAGTTCCTTCGCGACTATATGATGGTGTATGGTCATGCCCCAGTTCAGAATGGCAATGCTTCTATTCAGTTCAAGCATATCCCTGCCACCTTCCGTTTCATCATCACCAACCAGCGTCCCGACGAGGCTACTATCCAGAGCGTGAGCATGACTATTGACGGCGATGCACCGATAGGATCAAGATATGCAGCCGTTTGGGCATCTCATGATATCGTAGACATTAATCTGGAATGTTTGGAAAAGCATACGAGCATCACCACAAACTTGAACGCTACACTGGAATCACAAGAGGTGTATACAGCCTATGCTATGGCTCTGCCTCTCGAATATGGTGCAACGCTTGAAGATAAAGATGTAAAATTCGTCATCAACACCGTCGAGCATGGCTTCCTTTCATTTGTCCTCACAGGCGCACAGATTGCCAATGCCAATCCTGGCAATGAGTTTGACTGGGTAGGCGGCAAGTCATATACCATCCGCATGAGCCTCAATGATGTGCTCACTTTTGATGGCATCACTGTCGAAGACTGGGTCAACGGAGGTACTGTCGAAGGTGGCGAAGCAGAAGAAGAGATTTGAGCTAAGTTGAAAGTTGAGAGATCAAAGATGAAAGTTTATGAGTAAAGGTGCGATTTTAACGAAGAGCAAAAATTTTGCGGTGCGGATTATTAAGTTAACCCGATATTTGCAGGATGATAAACATGAATATGTGCTATCGAAGCAGATTATGCGTAGCGGCACAAGTATTGGTGCAAATGCCCGTGAGAGTAATAATGCTCAAAGCAAAGCAGACTTTCTCAGTAGATTATCCATAGCACTTAAAGAGGCTGACGAAACACAATATTGGCTAGAGTTGCTCGTGGAGAGCGAGATCATCAATCAATCTCAAGTTGAATCGCTTAACATAGACCTTAAAGAGATTATTGCATTACTTACAGCAAGTATAAAAACAACAAAGAATAATATAAACAAATAATAATATGAAGACTAATAGAATTTTCAAAATGATGAAACTTTCATCTTTATCTATTTATGAAACTGCTGACACTCGGCATAGTTTAAACAAGTTTGCCCTATGCTCTCGTTTAACCACAGTTTTCATCTTTGCACTTTCATCTTTCATCTTCATTTCTTGCTCGCAGGACGAAGTCCTTGAGCAAGACTTGATGAAGGACACTCCGCTCACCATTGCTTCGGCAGGTGTGGCTGAATTGACAACTCGTGCCATCACCGAAGGACAACTTGTAGGATCTGTAGATGAGAATGTATCAATAAGTGTATGGGTTGAAGGTTCAGCAGACAAGTACAATGCTAACAATGTAGAGTGGGTTCACGATGGTACCGATTGGTACAGCAACAGCACTGTGCTGTATGAAGGTGAAAATAAACAAAAGATTTGCGCTTTGAGCCCTTATGTTG
>ERZ808030.15-NODE-15-length-20968-cov-4.193624_pt1 | contig 20968 bp, 26 predicted proteins | sample MGYA00380186_ERZ808030 | MGnify/ENA primary metagenome ERZ808030 (study PRJEB31490, sample SAMN06133386) | cow dung metagenome | isolation source: M7 | host: cow | place: China: Chengdu | collected 2015-05 ...
CATAACTAATAAAATCAATACCTACAATACCATATGCTTTTGCTTTTTCAGCCATTGCCCAAGGATTGGAGCAAGCAATTGTAGCACCTGTTTCTTTTGCCAAGAGCATAAGTCTGCTCGTTTTTCCTGAGCCTCTACCATCAATTATTCTATACATTATCATTATTCTCCTTATAATTTTTAAGAAATTGTGTAATATTTTCTTGAAGTGCTTTCATAAAGTTATCAATATTTTCAGTTTCAAAAATTAAAGCCATTCCAAACATTTCTTCTTCTGTTTCATAACCTTCAAATAAGATATTGGAAATTTCTGAAATGTTTTGATTAGCAGCATTTTCGTCTTTTGCGGCTTCAATAAAACCTGTAAAACTATAAAACACAATAATTCTCCTTATTTTATACTATATCCAAATTCTTTTGCTTTAAAATAATCTTGCCAATAATCTTCTCTTGCGTCCAGTTTTCCTCTATCACATTCTTCAATGATTTCAAATGTAAAGTTTTCTGGACCAATAGCGTTCATGGCAGGATAAAGTTTGTTGCGGGTTGGTGCTTCTGCGCCGACACCACGCTTGATATGTTGTTTCCAACGATCTGCGATGTTTGCGGCTTGACCGACATAACATCTACCAGTTGTAATATCTGTGAGTTTATAGATTCCGGTATGAACTCCTGAACCTACAACTCTACCAATCATATCAGTTGTTGGTTTTTCATAATAAACCTTCCAAATAACCTTATTTAGAGGTTCTTTATCTCGTAGATGAGGTTCAACTGAACGCAACAACTCGATCTCTTTAACGTCCGCCGCAGACAACTATATACGATAGTAATTCTACTAATCTTTCATTTCTTCTGCTCTCTTGGCGGCCGCAATCGCAGCATCATTAGTAGCACGAAGAATGGTAATATTATTACTCAATCCTGCGAATTCTTCCATTAAAGATTTTACAGTTTCGTCATATTCAACTTTAAAATGCTCTACATTTGCCTAATAAACCTTACTTTCATTTTCAAGAGCTCGTTCAAGAGCATCCTACGCAGACTACATTTTTTCATTATAAAACAAATCTGCGGCCTACTAAGCCTATTTTTCAATTGTCAAAATACTATTTTGTAAATTTTCAATATTCTGTAAAGCTTCTTCTTTTTTTGTAGCTAATACTAAATTAGACTACTGTAATTCAATATTCTAATCATTAAGATTAATAATTGAATTTTGAAGTTCATCTTTTTTAATTCGTAATCTTTCATTCTCTTGCTAAATTTCTGTATCCAACTACGCAGACGCTTTCATTTTTGGTCGGAGTATTAGATACACCGAGATACCAGTAATAAAGCAGAGAACTAAATCAATTATTACTGTTATAATATCCATAGGTAAAAATTAAAGGGGTAGTTGCCTACCCCTTATATATGCTTAACTTATTCAGCAGCTTCTTCAGTTGCGTCTGGATCGAAATCCATTCCTGCAGGAGTAAGAGATAGGAACTTAACCTGCTTGTGTGTACCGTCCTCAAGCTCGATTTCAGCAGGAGTTCTTACACCAAGACCCTTTCTCTGGATAGCAGAAGTGAAGATACCGTCAACTGAACGCTTCTCAAGACCGAGAGCTACAGCAACGTCAGCAGCTGTTACATTCTCACCGTTGATCTCCTTAAGATAATTTAAAACTTTCTTTGAATTTTCTTTCATAGCCATAATTAATTTCTCCTTTTTAATTTAAAATATTTTTTTTATTTTTTTTAAGCTGTTAGCTTATGTAAATATTATATCAAAAAATTTTACATTTGTCAAGAAATTTTTCAATTTTTTTCAAGTATTTCCATAACCATTTCATCTACTGCGATCATATCTTCCATACTATCGACACAACTAGACAACTTCATGATTTCCTATTCTGCCTTAGTAATTTCCTTTTTATCAGTACTTGTTTGAATGATTCGCTCGAACTTGGCGATCTTTTGAGCCAAGTTTTTTATTTCTTTTCTTTTCATTTAAAATTTTCTTCCTTAATCTTTACAATTTTATTATACAAAAATTTTTTTATTTTGTCAATTACTTTATTCCAAAAGTCTCGATAAAATCATTTTCTGACAAGATTGGAATACCCAAAGCCTTAGCAGACTTATTCTTGGAGGAGGATGACTCAACATCATTGTTGATAAGGTAATCTGTATTTTTTGAAACAGATCCAGTAACCTTACCTCCAAGACTCTCAATTTTCGCTTTTAATTCATCACGATTTTTAAATTGAGTGAGTTTCCCAGTAATTACAAAAGTTTTATTTGCTAAATCGCTGCCAGATTTAGTTTCTACATATTCGTTGAAGAGAATATATTTCTCTGCGATATAAAGTGCTTCTCTATAGTTGAATAATGTGATACTATTATGCATTTCAAATCCAAAATTTGGAAGTGAATGGAAAGCATATACATTATCAACTGCGTCAATAAACTCTTTCCAAGAGTGGAAAATTTGACATAGAGCTTTGGAGGCAGTTGTTCCAATTAATGGAATTCCAATAGCACTTATAAATTGATGTAAATCACATCTGCGGCCTGAGTCAATTGAGTTAAGTATTTTTTCAACTGACTTAACACCAAATCCTGGTTTTTGAATCCATTCATCTTTATATTGATGTAATTCAAAAATATCTGATAAACTGGTTATCCAACCCCAATCGATCAATTTTTCAAAAGTAGCTTTTGAAAGACCTTTCATATCAAGACCTTTCTTTCCACAAAAATGATCGATCCTGTTGATTAATTTTCCTTCACAGGCTGGGTTCATACATTTAAGTACATATGAGTCCAATTCACAGATCTCTTCAGCGACACCGCCGCATATGGGGCAAATCGAAGGAACCTCAAAATCTTCGTTTTCAAGATAGTACAAAGTTCCCGGGGGAGTCAGGTCGGCTTTGTAAATTTGAGGTATAATCATATTTGCTTTATATACTTCGATCTTTTGGTCGGGATGTGGGTGATCTCCAAGCAATTCTCTCATAATAGAAATATTATGAAGACTTGCTCTGGATACTTCGCTACCATCAATATCAACAGACTTAAAGATAGCAACGGGAGTTAGAACTCCAGTACGTCCCATAGTCCATTCAATATTTGTTAAACGAGTTTCATATGTTTCATCGTAAAACTTAAATGCTAAAGCATTTTTAAAATGGTGTGAAGTTTCACCCAGAGAACGTCCATATGCGCAATCATTGAATTTAACAACAACTCCGTCTATAGGATATGAATGTTGTTGTGCTTGATATTTAATTAATTCAATATCTTTTTCCAAATCTTCAATATTGTAATTTACTGGATAAACACAAAGATAAGGAACAATTGTAAAACCAAAATCTTTTAATGTCATTAATTTTGATTCTAAACAACATTCAATATTGTCCTCTGAATACATTGGTGTAATTACATCCCATACGACAAAGGTTAGTCTGCGCGCCGCACATTCTGCCGAGTCTAGAAGACGAATACTTCCAGAAGCAAAATTACGAGGATTTTTATAAGATGAACTAAATTCTTCAAAATCTTTGTAAGTACAAATAATTTCTCCGTCAATAGTTATTTCATCCATAAAAGGAATTTTCTTAGGAATTGAAGGAATTACTCTTGCGTTGTGGAGAATATCTTCTCCGATAATTCCATTTCCTCGTGTTTCTGCGGCAACTAATTCTCCATTTTTATATGTTAATGAGCAGGTTAAACCGTCCATTTTACACATAATTAAGAAGATTTTCTTTCCTACGAAATCAAGAACTTCTTCTGGAGATTTAGTTTTTTCTAATGACAACATCTTATGACTATGTTGAACTTTATCAAGTTCATTTACAACATCATAAGTAATGGTTTGAGTTGGAGAATCATTATAGACAATTCCATATGACTTTTCTAACTCTTGTAACTTAAAATATAAGTCATCCCATTCTTTGTCGGTAATTAAAGGTTTTCCTTCATCATAAGCTTCTGTAGCTTTATTTAAGGTGTCTATTAAGTATCTTAATTCCATATTTACTCCTTAATTACATATATATTATAAGAAAATTTTTTTATTTTGTCAATTATAAGCGATTAGGGTCTTGAATAAATTCTTCCCATTCGTCATATCCCCATTGTCGAGGAATTGTCAATCGCATAAATGATATAAATTTATAAATAGCTATCTTGGGATTTTGACCTGAATGAATCGCAAAATCTACATATCTATTATATTCTGTTTCCCAAGCACCATAGTCCATTTTCTTTAAAAAAGGTCTAATTGTATTAAAATCAAATGGATCAATCATATCAGCTATTTCTTTTTTGGTAAATTCAGTGTAGAAACTATTGTCTCTACACTGAAAATATTTTTTCTTTTTTAACAATTTCATATCAAACCTTGCTAACTGAAAGAATTTTACTATTTTTAATTGCTATATTTCCAATAGATGAACGACTTAATATCGGAATATCTGATGCTTCAATACAAATGCTTGTTTTATCACCGATAATTAAAACATTATCAGCGTCTTCAACAAGTGCGGCCGCAGCTACTGCGCCTGTTGAGTCAGTTGGCTTATAGCACATCAATCCCTTACCTGCTCTCTTTTGAACTGGCAACTCTTCAAGTCCAAATTTCTTTACCATTCCTGATTGTGAGAATACAGCAAGTTTATCTGTGGTGCTACGAACTACTTGTGCGCTAATAATTTCATCATCATCAGCAAGGTTAATTCCCTTAACACCAGCAGTATTTCTTGATGTAGGACTAATTTCTTTTGAATCAAATCTAATAGCCATACCATTCTTTGAAATCAAAATTAATTGTTCGTCTTTAATTAATGATACTGCCGCAAGTTCATCGCCCTCTTTAATAGAGATCGCCGCAATTCCGGTCTTTTTCTTTGTCTTAATATATTCATCAAGAGCAGTTTTCTTAACAAGACCATTCTTTGTGACAAACAATACATATGCTGCGTCAGTATCTCTATAAATTGAATACATTACCGCAGGTTCTTCGTCAGTTTCCATATTAATTAAAGATTTAACTGATTGACCCTTACTTACATTTGTTCCTACTGGAATATCATTTACAAGCAAACGATACATTTTTCCTTTATTTGAGAAAATCATTAATGAGTCAATTGTATTAGTTCTAATTACTGCGTGAGTAATATCGTCCTGAGTTTTAACTCCCTTACCATTTCTCTTTTGGGTGCGGAAGCTGGTTGATGGGATTCTCTTAACGAGACCACCCTCAGTCATAATGACAACGCATTTCTCAGGCTCAACAAACTCAATTTCTTTTTCTTCTTTTGTTGTAGCAACTTGTGTAATTGTAGAACGACGAGCATCGCCATATTTTGATTTCAACTCTTGGAAACCTTTAATCATTTCTGGAATAGGATTTTCAAGAATTGCTTTCAGACGAGCAAGTTCAGTTTCAAGGTCTGCTTTTTCTTTTTCAATTTCAACTTTTTCTAACTTTGCTAATTTAGCAAGTTTCATATCAAGAATTGCTTTTGCTTGAGCTTCCGATAATTTATACGCAGCCATAAGAGCAATCTTAGCAGCTGCCGCACTCTCTGAACGCTTAATTAAAGCAATTACATTATCAATATCTTCAAGAGCTTTCAAAAGTCCTTCTAAAATATGAATTCTATCAGCAACTTTATCAGCCTCGTATTGAGTTTTTCTTAACAAAACATCCTTTTGGTGATTAATATAAATCTCCAAAAGCTGCTTAATATTTAACAACTGTGGTTTTTTATCCACAAGAGCAACCTGATTAAAGCTATATGTGTCTTCCAATCTTGTAAGTTTAAATAACTTGGAAATGATTGGCTCAGTTGATACACCTTTTCCAACCTCGATGACAAATCGAACGCCATCTTTGTTACTTTCATCTCGGATAGCTACGATTCCTTCGAACTTACCTTCTTCACAAAGTTTATCAATTTCTGTTACCAAGTCTTCTTTTGATACTTTGTAAGGAATTGATGTAAAGACAATTCTATCACCGCGTTTATCAGATTCAACTTTATACTCTCCTCTAATTCTTGCTCTTCCTTTACCTGTGAGGTAAGCTGTTGGTAGCTCATCTTTATTTATAATAGTTCCTCCGGTGGGGAAGTCAGGTCCTGAAATGTAATTTAAAATTTCTTTTATCTCACAATTAGGATTCTGAGTGAGAAATGTTGCGGCGTCCATTACTTCGCTCAAGTTATGAGGCGCAAACGAACAAGCCATCGCAACTGCGATACCAGAAGTACCATTTACGATAAGGTTTGGAATGCGGCCCGGTAAATAGATCGGCTCATTTTCAACATCTGTATATGCTAATTGCCAATCAACCGTATTCTTTTTAATGTCAGCAAGCATTTCTTCGCCAACTTTTGAGAGCTTACACTCTGTATATCTATACGCAGCAGCTTCGTCGCCATCACGAGAACCATTATTTCCGTGGAACGCAATCAATGGATATCTCATATTCCAAGGCTGGCTTAACCAAACCAATGCTCCATATATCGAGCTATCGCCGTGCGGATGGAAGCGACCCATCGTGTCTCCAACCGGCTGCGCGCACTTAACAAACTTTTTATTATTCATATATCCCTTGTCAAACATATCCCAAAGAATACGTCTGGCAACGGGTTTTAATCCATCTTCGGCAGATGGAATTGCTCTATCTGTAATAACACTTAAGCTATAATCAAGAAAGCTTTGTTCTACTTCTCCAATAATAGGAGTCTGGATTATATCTCCCATAAGCAACCTCCTTCTCCATAAGTATTATATGCTTCTTCTTCTGAAATATATCCTGTCGCTAACTGATCGGCGAGTTCGTTCCACTCGTGACCAGCATGACCTTTTATTTTTCTTAAATCAATTCTATATCCTTGTTTATACCAATCATAATATGCTTGTATTAAATCAAGGTTCTCGGGAGTTTTTTTATCACTCTTTTTCCAGCCGTTTCTTTGCCAACCGAACATCCACTCATTAAAGGTATTTACACAGTAGGCGGAGTCGCTATATACAACTGGAGGCTGGCCCCAATCATCACACTGAACTCCATAATTAAGCATTACATAAAGTATTGCTTTTAATTCTTCTCGATTGTTTGTTGTATTATCAGACCTTTTGGCTCGGCAAAAGGCTACAATATCATTATCATTTACTCCAACGATACCGTATCCACCTTTTGCATTCGCCTTTCCGTTTCCAACACAACTTCCATCAGTATAGAACGTCATATGAACTACTTCCTCCAATGATTACATCACCAGTAGAAATTGTTTTTAACCAATTTTGTTCTGGATTATATATATTTGATAATTCATCAGCTATCATAATTGGTTGATCTGGTCTAAAAACTGTAATTTTCTTTAAAATATTTTCATTAGCAACCAAAATTGTGTTATTTGGAAAAGCACGCTGGACTTCATTCTGAATAGTTGCTACATCATCAAGATATAAGTTTTCTGAAACATGAAGTAAAATGACATCAGTTGGCTAAACATTAATCAATTGAACTTCATAATCTTTAATGTTAGACATCGATATTAGCCCTCCAAGCATTATCTTCAATGAATTTTTTTCTTGGAGTAACTGATTCACCCATTAAACTCATAAATGTTTGAGCTACTTGAGCGGCATCTTCCATTGTAATCTGCTTGAGGGTTCGTGTTTCCGCACTCATAACTGTTTCAGCCATTTCGTCCGGATCCATCTCACCAAGACCTTTCATACGTCCAAGTTCAAAATTTCTTGAAACTGACTTTCTGAACTCTTCAAGTGCGGCATCGTCTTTAATATATTGAATCTTTGTTCCCATTGTTGCTTTATAAAGCGGAGGAACTGCCGCATATACATAACCTTTTTCCAAAAGCTCTGGACAGAATTTCCAAATGAAAGTTAAGAACAAAACTCGAATATGAGAGCCGTCAACATCAGCATCAGCGGTGATAATAAACTTTCCATATCGTAATTTTGACTCATCTACGATAATTTTATTATCTTTAACTTCCAATCCAAAAGCATCCACCATCCCACTAATTTCTTTATTTTGAAGTGCTTTATGTAAATCACATTTTAAAACATTTAACGGCTTACCTCTTAACTGGAAAACTGCTTGCGTTAGTCGGTCTCTCGCTTCTTTTGTCGAGCCCGCAGCTGATTTACCCTCAACAATAAATACTTCGCAGTTCATACGATCTTTTGAGCTGGCGTCCGCAAGAACATCTGGCATAATAACTCTACGTTTAGCATCAACCTTACGGACGGTTTCCTTGGCTTTCTTTGCCTTTTCACGAGCCGCACGAGCCAAAAGAGCTTTATCAACAATAGCTTTTGCGTCTTTTGGATTTGCGTCAAGCCAAATTTTAATTTCCTTAGCAACCAATCTTTGAACTGCGGTTCTTGCTTCACTACTGGAAAGAACATCTTTTGTCTGACCTGAGAAAACTGGATCTGGCATAATAAATGAAAGAATGAGAACAAGTCCCTCTTTCAACTCTTCACCAGTAATATTAGCATCTTTTTCTTTTAATAATTTATTATCTCTCGCATAATCATTGATTGTGCTTGTGAGCGCAGTTCTGAAACCGGTTAAGTGGGTTCCCGCACTATTTGGAATTGAATTTGTGTAAAGTTTATAAACATCAGTATATGTATCATTATACTGCATAGCAATCTTAACACCAATTCTATCTTCCATATTTTCAGTATAAAATACTGATGTTAATTTATTTTTCTCTTTATTTAAATCATTGATATAATCTTTGATACCGTTTTGAGAAGTAATTGTTTCTTCCGGTTTATCTTCAAAAGTTAAATTGAAAATTAATCCCGGAGATAGATATGCTAGTTCTTGAAGCTGTTTCTTTAAAGCGGTATAATCAAGCTTTATGCCCTCTTTAAAAATTGAAGCATCAGGTTTAAAAGTTACAGTTGTTCCACTTGAAATACCTCTTACTCCAACTTCTTGATATGAAACTAATTCACCTTGTTTAAACTCGGCAGTAGCTTGTTTAGCTTCTCTCATAGAGATAACCTTAAAACTTTCAGATAGAGCATTAGTAGCTTTCGCACCAACACCATTCATACCACCAGAAGTATTGTAACCAGTTTTACCCGAACTATCAAATTTAGCACCTGTATGAAGTTTAGTATAAACATTTACAAGAGTTTCACTGCCGTCTTCAGCTTTTCCGAACGGAACACCACGACCGTTATCTTTAATTGTAATAAAACCATTTTTATCAACAACTACAGAACACATAGTACAATGTCCATTAAGATATTCATCAACAACATTAGAAATAATTTCAAGTGTAATATGTCTAACTCCATCAGGTCCAGTTGAACCGATATACATACCAGGTCTTAAACGGATCGCTTCGATGCCTTCAAGGGTTTTTATGTCTTTAACACCATAATCTAACATTCTATTTCTCCTTTCTATTTTTTTCTTACAATATATTATACCAAAGATTTTTTAAAAAATCAATTAAAATTTTTTAATGAAAATTAAAAACAAAAAAATGCCCTCAGGTGAGCTTTCAAACTCACCTGAGGGCATATGATTAACCAACTGATTCTTCTTCCTCACTAAAATCGCAAGGAGTACAGTTTAATTTATTTCTTAATTCTTCCATTGTGGTATCATATTTAATACCGCCTCGGATATTTTCTTTTTCTGCTTTTTTATAGTAAAAAGCTTGGCTTGCGCCATAAGCAGTCCAAGGGAGCGCGCACATGGCAGTAATCCAAGGTAATTCACCAAAATATTGGTTTTTAACACATACAAACGCAAGAGCAATAAATGCCAATGTGATCACCCACATTAAAGCGGACTCTTGGACTAATAATAATTTTGAAAATTCAAGTTTATTTTTTTTATTAACTTTCTTTTTCTTTTTCATTTTATTCTCTCCCCAATATATATAAAAAGTCAATCCAATTGGTTAATTAAGTATATATTATTTATATATTTTATTAAAGGAATATATCTGAAAGAGCTACTTTAAAAAGTTAGCACCAAAAAAATCAAAGGAATAATGTATTTTATAATATAACTTAATCAAATTAATTGGATTGACCTATTATCAAAGTTTCTGAGTGTAGCTAAGATCAATCCAGCCTGCGCCAGATTTTAATTTACCCCAACCATTTCTTTCATCAATTATAGTATATACTTGACCTTTTTTAATTGAAGTATTTATTTTATATTGAGTTCCTGCGCCATTTCTTACATTAAGAGAATTTGTCGTAACTATAATTAAATAAGATTTGAAATCTGGCTTAGGAGTGGTTGTAGTAGTAGTAATAGATGAAGGAGTAGATTGCGATACTAATTCTAAATATTCAGGTTTAATAACTCCTGTACTAGCTCCACTTAAAAGAGTTGAAACAACAATCATACCATTGCTATTAATTTTTCTTACATATAATGTTTTCTTTCTAACCCAAGCAGGGACAGAAGTTCCATTAGACCAGATTGGATTATTATCCATAATTCTAACCACATCACCGACATGAAAATCTTCACTACCAGGAGCAATTGGATAAATTAAATTACCATTGTCAATATCATAAATTTCATAATCTTTTCCTGCGTTATTGCAAGCTTTTTTAGCATTATCAAGATTAGCGAATGCACCTTTTTGAGAAGCAATGTCGTTCCAAGCTTTACGAATAACATATTTAACAGCATCACCAGAATCAGCTTTAACATCAGTTTTTACTTCTTCTTCTTTTTTAGGTGGAGTTACAATAGTATTATTCATCAATTTAGCAACATCATTTCTAACATCTTCCATATCTTTACCATATTTCTTAAACCAATGATAAATATCAGCATGATTGTTACCAAGACCAAGTTTATATGAATCTTGGTGACAAATAATAACAGGAACTTTTACATTTCCAACTTTTTGAGTTCCTTTTGGATCAAGATTATACATTTTGCAAAGATATGCTGTTAATTCACAAGCTTCTTTATAAATTTTGTCGAAATAAGCTTTGTCTTTAAGATCGTCTTCACAAATTTCAAACTGAATCCAACCAGAATTACAAGAACCATTTTTACCAGAAGCACAACCCCAAGGTCTGTAATCCCAAGGCATTGACTAAACAGATGTAACAGTTCCATCAGCAAGTTCTCCAATCCAAGCATTCATACCCATTTTACGCTCGATATGATTCATATCATTATTATGCTTATTCTTTCCAAGAATTTCAAGCCATTTTGTTTTAGAATAAGTATCTTCTGCGGGTTTCTTATCACTTGGCTGAATGTATCTTTTAAGAGTGGGGTTATTGGCAGCAGTTGAGTGCCATAAGACTCCCTTAACAGTCATTTTTTTTGTACCCTTGTAGCAAGTACTTTGTGTCTGCATACATACAAGGGGTTTATTTGATGCAGAATATTTCATTTCCACATTTCCTCCTTTTCATAATAAAATAATAAAAACCTTAATTTTTCAATTAAGGTTTTTTAGATTACATATTTTCTGCCAATAAGGCAATTTTTGAACGATGAATATTTTTTAATGTGATTTCACCATATATGTCACTACCACGGAATACTTGAGAAGCTCGACGCATACCATTATTACTTCCAGCAAAATGAATATCATCAACTTGAGTTTTACAATCTCCATCAATAATGCATATACTATCATCACCAACTCTTTGTAGAGTTAATTTCATTAAATCGATATCTAAATTTTGAGCTTCTGAAATATAAATTCCAGCTCTCATTCCAGAAGTATCATAGCCACGAATATCTGATAAAGGTAATAAAACAAGTTTTTCATCATTTATCATCTATTCGACCATTATTCTTCCACCAAATTTACTAATTAATAAATTTCCTATTTGAGAGTCTAATAATTTTTCATCTCTTGTGCCAGGATAATAGCCCATTTTTGCTGAATTTTTAGTAGCAACAGTATTACAAAATACAATAATTTTGTCAATTTTATGCTTTTCAAGTCTGTGCATTAAGTATCCTAGACTTAAATAAGTTTTTCCTGAGCCTGCCGGGCCTTTGATCAAGGTAATTTTATTATTGATTAAACTATCTGCGGCAAGTGCTTGATATATGTCATTTTTCATGGGTTTTACATCACCGAAAAAGCGAGAGGTAAAGTTTCCAAAAGTTAAATGACGATATTCTTCACCTGTCCAACAAACTGAATCTACAAGTTCTCCCGTTTCTTTATTATAAATTAATAAATATTGGTTAATGTATAATTCATAAGTATTAACATTTGGATTGCTATAAAAATTATTCATTTCTTCTTCAGTTAAATAAACTTCCTTATAGCCATCATAATCATAGTCCTCTTCAATAACTTGTTCAACTGGCAAATACATACTTGCAATATGACGACAAATTAAATCATTAGTTACGAAAATTACTTCATCATCACGATGTAGGTCAATTGCGGCATATAGGGCGCAAGAAATTATTTTAATATCATTATTTACAGTAAATCCTGCTTCAATAAAAGAATCAGCATATGAGTCTTGATAAATAATAATTTCATATGAGCCATAATGTGTGTCAAGATCTTGAAGAACCTTGCGGGCCGCAAACTTTACATCAGCGTCTCTATTGGATCGACTTTTAATATCTTCTAGCTCTTCTAATACAACAGAGCTAACTATTAAAGTATAATCATCAGATGTAAATAGATGTCCAGCTTCTTTCAAAAGACTACAAGTATCATAACATTTAAATTTCATATCTTCATCTTCTTCCTTTGGTGTGTCTAAGGATAATTCCTTCGTTTATACTGAAAATATGAGATATTTAATTATTGATTTTTGGCCCTCAATTTTGTGTATATCTTATCTTTCTCTGTGATATAGATATTTAAATTTTTTCTTTCAATAGCTATTTCCTCGTTAATTGCGGCTAATTCTTTTTCCCAAAAACGAATCTAACTACGGAGCATTTTGGCTTCGTAAGAATTTGGGTTATAATATTTACTGGTTTTCATGTTGCTATTAAGATGGGTTAAGGTTGCAAGGGCTGGCTTAATTTCGTGATCACGCTGGAACGCAAGAACTTTAATAATTGCGCGAGTCTCTGCTATATATAAACCAGTGCGCTCACTAGCAAAATCTAAATCATCTGGATGACAATGTGCGATTCCAGTAAAAGTCATATCTTTATATATAATATCACAAATGGAACGAGCTTCTGATTCATGGTAATCATAATAAATATTTTTAATCATATTAATTTCTCCTTTGTTTAAATCTTTAATACATTATACTTAAAAAATATGGAAAAGTCAAGTTTGGACAATTTGAGAAAAAAATTACCATAGGCGATTTTTAATCGAACAACGGTGCTGTACGGAACCCACGAGAAATAGCCCCAGAACAAAGCGTTCTGAGGCTACAACTAATTATTTAATTATTCTTTGTTTGTGAGCTTTGAGCCAAGCATACCACTGATTACTGATACGGGATCAACACCTGTTGAGCCTTTGAAACCTTCAATAACCTGAGTGATATTTGACATCATATTGCCAGCAAGCTGACCGGAATCGTTGCCGATAAGGTGGATGTCCGCACCTGCGTAACCCTTACCGATAGCCTCTGCGATAGCAGGAAGCTGTTCGTAAAGAACCTTAATAGCATCAAGTTCCATCTGCTGCTTAGCAGCGTCACCGTACTGCTTAAGAGCTTCTGCCTTTTCAAGCATACCCTTAGCTTCAGCTTCAGCCTTTGCCTTGATAGCAGCAGCCTCTGCTTCACCCTTCGCACGAGCAGCTGCAGCTTCAGCCTCACCCTGTACTTTCAGAGCTTCAGCGAGAGCCTTCTGAGCCTCTGCCTGCTTTTCAGCTTCAATACGCTCAGCTTCAGCCTTTCTCTCACGCTCGAAGAGTTCAGCTTCAGAAGCCTTCTGTGTTGCGTAAAGCTTTGCGTCAGCAGCCTGCTGCTCAGCATACTTCTTAGCTTCCGCAGTTTTCTTAACTTCAGCTTCAAGAGCCTTTTCCTTGATAGCAACGGCACGTTCCTGAAGTTCGATTTCCTTTTCCTGACGAGCAAGGTTAGCATTTGCGGTTGCGATTTCCTGTTCTCTACGCTGATTCTCAGCCTCGATCTGCTTAGCAGCATCAGCCTTAGCCTGCTCTGTGTCAGCCTGCTTCTGCATTTCTGCCTTCTTAACCGCAAACTCAGTCTGCTTACGAGCGATCTCAGTAGCAGCCGCAACCTTTGCGTCGTTAGCAGCCTTGTCAGCTTCTGCCTGAGCGATAGCAACTTCTGCCTTTGCCTTAGCAGCCGCAATTGATGCTTCCTTCTTAATCTTTTCAGTATTCTCGATACCGAGATCCTGGATTACGCCATTCTTGTCAGAGTAGTTCTGGATGTTGAATGTGGTAAGATCAATACCAAGGTCTGCGAGGTTAGGAGTTACGTTCTCCATAACGAGTTCAGAGAAAGCTTTCTTGTCACCGCGAATAAGATCTTCGAAATTAGTCTGTGAAATGATTTCACGGATATTACCTTCAAGAACGGGAATTACAATGTTCTGAATTTGATCAATTGAGTATCCTGCGAACTTGCTTGCCGCTATCTTCTGGCGTTCGGGATCCTGTGAGATAGCCATGTTGGCAACCGCATCAACGAGAATGTGAATAGCATCCTTTGTGGGAATTTCATTTCGTGATGTAAAGTCAACCTGAATGTTCTCAAGAGTCATTCGCTGTGTCTTCTGGATTACAGGGAGAACAAAGACACCGCCACCGGTCTTGGTCTTAACTTTACCGAAACCTGATACGATAAGAACTTCGTTTGTGCCTGCGACTTTCCAGCAACACTTGATTGCGATGGTGAGAACGATGATTGCTACAAGGATTGCGCCGACAATGGAGCCGACTGTGATAAGAATACTTGACATTTACAAATTTCTCCTTTTATATATTTAATTTTTTTATAAACTTAATTTAACAATGCCATTCAACTTTTACAAGCCAATAGATTTTTCGACCGTCTCTGTATCGAACTGCGTGGTCATCATACCAACCTCTATCAAGCTTTTCAATAGCCTTTAGAGCTTCATCTCGATTTTTATAAACGGGGTCTTTGTGAAAGGTTAAGCCGCCATGATATCCAATAGTTTCCTACGGATCATAGGCAAAGCGATTAATATCCTTGAGTATCTGCTTCTCACTTGTGGAGCAATGATAATCAAGATGTCTGATTGCGTGACTCATTAAAGCATCTCCTTACATTCTTTTACCTTATTTTTGATATCATCAATGATGTCGTCCAGAAGCACGGGAGTGTTGTTATGTGAGTCACAACCTACGTGATACATAAACGGCATATCTTGATAGAAATTAAACTGCTGATGAGTATGACCGAACAAATTAATCATACACTGATGAAGACTTTCGGCTTCAAGGTTGCCAGTCATTGTGGGGAAATGAGAAAGATAGAAATTATACTTTCTATACTTAATAACATCAGCCCAACCGTGAACTACACCGAGGTCATCATAAAACTTCTTACGAGCGTCAGTATCGTGGTTACCATAGATGATGTGAATTGTGCCATTCAGCCTCTTGATACATTCAACGCCGTGTTCATTGTCATTCAGCATCAAATCACCAAGAACATAGACATCATCATCGGGAGAAACTACATTATTCCAGTTTTCGATAATGCCTTCATCATGGTCATAAACTGAATCAAATCCACGAGGCTCATAAAGAAATCCTCTATCGTGTCCGAAATGAAGATCGGACGTTACGAAAATCCTTCCCATAATATATCACACCTCTGTTGTTATTCCGTTTTGATCAACGGTAAATACGTGATTGAACTTTTCTTTTTCAGTTGGTAAATTGAAAGAATTAAACATATTTGCTACTGCGGCGTCTGGCACTCTTTCGCGACCTGAACGCTTGCCGTTCCGATCGAGGCAAACCGCAAGGGGAGTAACGAAGCATACGCAATTCAATTCGCCAACATTCTTCATATGTATTCTTGAAATAGTTTTATGTCGAGAACGATAATTGATATGAGTTGCGTCAACAAAAACATATTCAATTTCGGGGTTCTCTAAAGTCTGATTTATGTAGTTGATAAAAGTATCAAATACATCATCTTCGTGAGAGAAATAATCCTCATCTTCACGAACGATTGAGAAGCGAACATTGTCTCGTGAAATCCACTCATCGTTTGAAGTTAATCTTTCACGAACCCAGGTTGATTTACCTGACCCTGGCGGTCCGCACATAATGAATACTTTCTTCTGCTTCATTGGTATACACCCCATTTTCAAAATCTATTTTAAACTGATAAACTTCATCATCTGTCTGACATTCAATGTGATTTACTTCTTCTTTACAATGAATACAATACAATTTCTTTCGATGAAATCTCTTGTGTTTGTGTCCCTGCTTTCTCATAAGCGGGACACCTTTATTGCCACACTTTATACAATAAAAACTATGCTCTGAAAAATTTCCCATATCATTATTACCTCTTTATTTATCTTACATATATATTATAACATATTTTTATAAAAAAATCAATAATAATCTTTTAATTAAATTTCAAAGATTTCTTCATCCCAGGTGTCAAGATTAACAAGAACACAATGTCCAGACCACACGGCGCCGGTATCAATACAAAGTTTGCGGCCGCCCGCATACCAAAGGGCTCCTTTTTCTTGAGCTTCTTTTGGAACTCGAAAACTATCCCAAAGATAAGGAATAGGAGTATGACCATGAACTATAATAGCGTTAGGGTCCCAACCCTCTTCATCATAATCCTCATAGAAATGTTCTCTATCCCAGATTAAGCGATGCTCATTGGGGACTGCGAGTTTATTAGTATGAACGTTTAACCAAGGGGAAAAACCTGCGTGGCTAAGCAGCACAGTTTCATTATTCTCATTTATATATGTTTCAAAAGTAGGCAGATTTTTCAGATGATTAACCCATCCTCTTGCAGACTCTTCCAGCATCATTTGATCGAAAGTGTCAGCTCCACCATTGTTTGCCAGAAGGCGATATCCACCCATATAATCATTGTCAAAATAGTCATATGCGGCTTTAACAAGCATATCTTCGTGATTACCTTTAATATACACAAACTGCGGATCGCGAGCTACTGCCTTGATAGTTTCCCAAGGTTCCGGACCTCTATCTCCAGCATCGCCAAGAAAATATACTTTATCTTCTGGTTTTATAAAATTTTTAATTGCTTTGTAAAAATCTATACATCCGTGAAAATCACTACACGCATAAACTGCCATAATTATCATATCCTTTCTTTATTCATTATATATATATTATAACATATTTTTATAAAAAAATCAAAAACCCTCTTTTTATAGAGGGTTTTATATTTATTCATTAATTAAATGACAATTAATTGAACTGACGAGCCATACATCACCATTTTCATCGGTAATCTGGATCTGTTCGCCTTCATAGTCACGCCATTTCTTAATTTTAATGGTCTTTGTCGTTCCGTCAAACATATCAATAACTGCGGTATTATACTCGTAGTTAAAATCAACTATTTGACGATTGTATCCCGCACAGCCTGAGAAAAGACCGAGCATGAGGATAATTGAAAGTATAATTGCTATAATTCTTTTCATTTTAATTTTTCCTTTCATATAACCCAATCTGGGAAACTTTCTTCGTGATGATGAGGAATTAACTGCTGCGGTCTATACAACCTGACCGGATAGGGGAACCAAATAGATTCCTTGTGTCGAGACATTTTATATCTTTTCGTAATTTCACTCATAGCTTCGGCACTGGGAACTTCCTTGTTAAGAATATAATTATCAAGCTCTCGATAAGTGAAACCAAGATTATCCTCGTCTGTCTTTCCGCACATTCCGTCTGAGGGTTTCTTCTCAACGAGGTCAAGAGGAAGTTCGTCAAGTGTTTTTCCGATTTCAATCACTTCAGTTGCTGTGAGACTATAAAAAAGTGAAAAATCGCCAGCAAGATCACCATATTTAGTTGTATATCCAACATACATTTCTGATTTATTGCCAGTATGGCAAACTCTACCGCCAACCTGTGCGGCGATGCCATAAAGAGTTACCATACGGAGACGTGCGGGAGTATTAGTCAGAAAGACATTGCCCTTTGTTCCGGGAATTGCCTCTGAAATAGCTTCCATTGTTTCTCCGATATTGACTTCTATGGATATAATATCAAGTGCGGAAACCACCCTACGCGCATCCTCAATGTCATTCTGTTCGCCACAAGGCATCAGAACACCGATTACTCTGTCTTTGCCAAGCGCACGGACAAGCAGGGCTGCCGCAATCGTAGAGTCTTTGCCGCCCGAAATACCAATTACTGCTTTGGTAGTAGAAGTTCCATTATCAGCAAAATATTCTTTTATCCAATTTATCATATAATCTCTCTGATAGATAGGATTAAAACTCGGTATTATCATTCTTATTTCCTCCATCATAATCAATAATATATATATTATAGTCTTTTCCAAGAACTTCACTTATCATTTGTAAAATAACACCCCAGTTTGCGCCACCTCTATCGCAGCCAATTCGAGCGGGAAAGCCAACCGACGCACCCGCTGGAACTATCTGCTTGAAAAGATGTAAACAATTCCAAAAGGCATCGTAAGAAGTATATCGTTTTCCGTCATAGCCATAATTAAATTGTGAAAAGAAATTACATACCTGCGGATGATAATCTGTTACATAGTAATCTTCATACAATGGTACCATTTGAATAGTACCAAGTAAAGCTTCTTTTGCTCCGCTAGTTGCAGCCTGGTCGCACTTAAACTTATAATTTACATACACTTCTGGATAGGCTTCACGAATAGCTTTTGCTACTCCTGAGTTCATTTTTCCTTGACAATTTACCTGATGGCAAATATAATCCAATTTCAATTCTTTCTGCTTCTGGACTATCTCACCGGGAATATAATTTATGCTATATCGAAGCATTAAAAGCCCTCCGGATACATACGGTTTCTGATCTCGGCAAGAGAAGTTTCTTTCACCATTTTTCCGTCCTTAAATACGAGCTGAAGAAGATTTTCAACGCCTTCGCCGTGTGCTTCTTCAAATGTGTGTCCGTCTGTGTAGCTCTGACCATCGGGAGCGACGATAATACAACCCTTCGGAGACTTCTTCCAAGCAAGAGCCTTAGGCTGTTTGTAAATCATAACGGGATTACCGTCCTTATCTTCGCCATATGTTGCCTTAATAGCGTAGCCGAATGTATCTCTTGTGTAAGGATTCATCTTGCCGTTCGCGTCTTCAAGGCACATAAAGCTGAATGAACCGACACCGAATACAACATTGTTGATAGCATAACCCTGAACCGCAAGTCTTTCATATGCTTCCTTAACTCTTGAAGGAGTCATTGAGTCGCCATAGATAGCCTTTACGTGGGGATTAAGAACCTTATAACCCTTTGAGTTAAGAGTTGAACCGAACTGCTTGTCGAGATACCAAACCATACCAAGGAGTTCGAGTGAAGGCTCAACCTCTTCCCAAGTGATATCATAGCCATCAAGGAAATAATAACTACAGTCTGAATATCCGCCACGTTCCTTTATATAATCAGCAACAAAGCGAACTTTGTAAAAAGTGCCATTAAAATTGAAATAATGAGTTTCTTCACCTTCAATTTCATTATCATATGCCCAATCTCTCAACCAGCCATGAAGGTTTTCCATATCTTCTTCATCAAGAAGTTCAGCATAAATCTTCTTACCTGCGATAATTTCTACGGGATCACCAGAGTCACCGCGGAAGAGAATTGTGCCATTGTGAGCGAGGATTTCATCCTTACACTTGGGAACAACATTCAGAAGGAAATTATCGTGGTCATATGAGTCAGTGAGGAATGAGAAATTATCATTGGGATAAATTTCTGTGAGTGCTCTCTTGAGAAGAGTCTCTTCATCGCCGTCAATAGCGTAGTTTGATGTTACTGTTGAGTGCTCGAATGAAAGAGCGCCAAAGCCAACTTCCTCTTTTTCGCAATCACAATTATAGTTATCTTCAAGCCACATAATTGCTGGGACAGTCGCTGTATTGAGGAAGCTACAAAGCCAAGCTGCGGATGCTTTCATCGCAGACTGATCGCAATGCTGACCGCGCATTGAGAAGTCACCGAGCATGCGGGCCGCACGAACACCGGGATCGCAAGTCTTTTCAACATATTCATCGACAATCTTTCTATATCTCTTACCAACCTCAGCCGCAATCTGAATATGCCAGATATAGCTTGAGTAGAGAGTTTCAAGAGTATTTGTGAGCCAAGCGAAATCGGGGTGAGTGTTTACGAAACAGCTCTGCGGAACGCCGATCGCTGTTGCCATACCTTCTGGAACCGTATAGAGAGCGATAGGAAGGTAGCCAAGCTGATGGAGGGCACGGATTTTGTCTGCGCGATTCTCGTCAGAAGTGAGAGTATTTACCATAATTCTCTTATACTGACGAACAACTTCTTCTTCTGGAAGTGAGAAGAAAGCTTCAGAAAATGCTTTGATAAGATATTCCTTTGAGAAGCTCTGACCGCCAATATATGTTACTTCCTTCACATCGGGAAGGCGAGAAAGTCTCGGTGTGCCGGGAGAGTAGATTCTTGTCATACCCTCAGGATACTGTTCTGCGTGGCAAGCCTTATAAAAGTCAATAAGTAAAAGCGGATTATACATAGTTATCTATCTCCTTTATTCATAATCAATTTCAATGTCATTAGGAAGGATATCACCGAACATAGCCATATCTTCAATCTTATTATCAACATACTGACTTACAGCATTTTTAAACTCTTTATCAGTATAATCAGAGCCAAGATTAAGATCTTCTTCGGTTACGGTCAAAAGATATGTGAGTGAGACTTTTGCTTCTTTTAACATTTTTTTATCATTCCTTTCTTATTTACTATATATATTATAACATATTTTTATAAAAAAAT
>ERZ808030.17-NODE-17-length-19213-cov-5.911946_pt1 | contig 19213 bp, 12 predicted proteins | sample MGYA00380186_ERZ808030 | MGnify/ENA primary metagenome ERZ808030 (study PRJEB31490, sample SAMN06133386) | cow dung metagenome | isolation source: M7 | host: cow | place: China: Chengdu | collected 2015-05 ...
GGACATCGTTGCCTTCGTACTGCAATCATTTTCATTGTTGGAATTCTCATAGTCAGTCATACCATGGGAGTCAAAGAATACCACAGCACCATTCGCAACCGCTTCAGCTACTTTGTCAACAGTAGCGGATTTACCAGAATACAAGGTATAGCCGTCACTGTCACCAATAGCATTTGCAACACGCTTTGCCTTTAGTTGTGGCGGTGCCGTATACCCCAACATAAATTTATCACTACCAATAGCTATATCACATTCATTATTACGCCTTAATTTTTTATCATCATCTAACTGATTATAAAACCAGTTAAGTTCTATATCTTTCAGCTCTAAATCTTCTAATGTTTGCACTATCAATTCAACAAATTCGTCATCATCTTTTACATCTAATAGTTTATTTGATAATTTGAAATATGCTTCCATTAATGAAGTGGCACGTTTAGTAATACCAGCAGCAGTAATATGATAATCTTCACCAACTACACATAGATACGTTTTCAATTTTAAATAAACTGCTTCACTAAACTCTACCCCGTCACCTAAATCATTCTTCCATTCTCCTAATTCTCGCCCCAACTTAAATATGTCATCATTTTTTACTTTTTCTTCTACTGTTTTTAAACTTTCCTCAATTTTTAAACTATCTGTATCTGTATAATTAAATGTGGTCGGAAAAAATTTTTTAATTGCATATACTACAAACTTTCTTGCTGCTGATGTTAATGCAGATGCTACTGGAACATAGGCATATACTTGTTCAACTTTTATAGACTTATCTAATTCAAAAGATAAGCTACCCTTTTCATCAATATATGGTATAGATACCCCTTCTATTTTCTTTTTTCCCATTCTACCCATACTATTTGTAAGTATCGCCTTATTCAGAGCTCTATGCACACCCTTTGAATTTCTCTTTGCTTCAAAATATTTATTAACAAATTCATCGAATAACCCTATTTTTGCTTCATATTCAATCATTTGAATAGCTTCAAAATTATCTATATTATAATTTTCAACAAACAACTCATAATCAACCTGCGTCAATGTTAGCTCTACAATATTACCAAACGACGATATTGTTTTGTTGCCCCTTATAAAAGATGTTGATTGAGGACCTAAATGTGGCTCGAGTATACAAGGTATGCCGTCATCTTTTAATCTAAAACTGCACCTTATCTTTAAAAATCTATAGACAGGTAAACACTCATAGTCAAATTGTAAATCTTTCGACATTACAACCCCAATATTTCGACTTAAATAATTTATTGCTGTATCAGGTTTATCCCAGTCTAACTTGTTTGCCAAGTTCAAAGCACTTCTAAGATATGCTGAATTATTCACATAACTCTTTACATTCTCAGTATCTATTATTTTTACCCCATCTTTTAATATATCATACAACTCCATATAAGTATAGCATAATTCATCTTTGCTGTATAAATATATTGGATGCTTCACTGGAAAATAAGTTCCAGATTTACTATGTTGTATGTAGGCATACATACTTGTACAATCTAACGCTACCCCTCTACCTACCGTCCTAACTTCATCCAAACCTTGTTCTGGGTCGTTCTGAGCATACACATCATCATCTTTTACAATGTGTGGTAACTTATTGTCCCTTAACAATACAAGACCACCCTTATATGTACCCCTACAAAAATCATCTGCTGTAATTAAATTATCTCCAGCATTACACAAATCTTCCATAAAGGTAGCTTCATCTAATGCTCCGTCAGACTTTAATCTGAAAATATACCCCTCTTCATTTTTTAATAAATAGTCGGTGTACTGATTGGGAAATAACTGATAGAATTTAGACTTACCTATATGCTCTTTAAGTTTTGAAAATGCAAATGAAGTTGCCGTTAATTGCACCATACCATTTGTCAACAGACCATATACAATCTCAGCTAACGATAAAACGTCATTTGCAATATATTTTTTCATATCTTCCGTCAATTCTTCTCCTGGTCTATGTTCATCATAGTCCATCTTTAATTTCTTATAGGTTGTATTAAAATCTTTTGCTATATTCTCAAGTGAGTCTCTTAATAAATTACCACTGTCTTTAATGAACAATATAGTATTGCCTTCACCATGTATAGCCATATAAATAAAATTTCTCGACTCTAAACTGTAAAGTGTACTGTAGACATTCTGCTTTGTATAAAAACTATCGTCTACAATATATTCTTTAGACAAGCCTAATCTTTCTGAATTTTCCTCAAGATAAGAACCAATAAAATTTCCATCAAAGTTAAGATTATGAAAGTACACAGTTACTACATTTAAATGCAAATAAACATCTTTGCCTACATAATATATATACTTTAGCATATCATCAGGTATGTTGTTGAAACTTATATATGCAACATTTTCTGATAATTCATATATCACATAATCTTTTTCCTCTTTTAACTTGATTAAATAATCAGCACCACTACGAGATAATATATAGTTCAACCACTCATTAATACAATCAGTACCACAAACATCTGAAATAGTATTAACATCAGAATAATTATAACTGTACCCTCTTGGTATGACAGGTGTGGTCGCTAATGACCACACCGCAGTCTTGTTTACCCCTATTACATTATTTCCATACGTTTCACAATCTGCCGCATATACACCTATACATGAAGCTGGTGAAACTGAAATATCAAACTCTGCTAAAGTGGCATTATCGAATTTATTCAACTCTACTATTACACCATCTTTATTTACGTAGGCAAACTTCTCAATCTCTTGCTTCCTTTTTTTCTTTGACATTGTAAATACCCCCAATAGTATATTATTTTCTTGATGTATTAAGCAACTGGTTCCAGTTATTCATCACAGCCACACATCATCATCATCATCGACTATTTCGATTATTTGGTTTTGTCTTGCCCTATACGTAACATTATCATTAAAAACCTTATCTATAGTATCCTTTATATCTTTCTTAGTTTGTGACTTCCTGGACATAAAATCTTTCGTTAACTCACGTTTAAGTTTATTTACCTGCTTTGTAAGCACATCTTCACTGTTTAAACCTGCTATACTCTTTTTTTCTTTAGCACTTACTTCGTCTTTATAATCTTTAAGGCTATTAAATGCTTTTGCCTTTAACTGATTTATTGCAATATCCTTTTTATCGGCAGGTAAATCTGAAGCATTTATTTTTGCAATCTCCATTTTAACAACCGTTATGAACTGTTTTTTTGCTGTATTTAATAAGTTGCTTGCTTTATTACTTATTTCAGACCTTGCAGCAGAGTCTGAAGCTTTTAATGCTTCAATATTTTTATTTTCCCAAGCATCTATAACTCTATTAGACTCATTAATAACATCTGTTACAGTTGTTGTGGTGGCATCATATGCTGCTTTTAATGCTCTACCCCTTATCTTCTTTGCTTCAGTAACACTAACAGGATTGCTTAAATTATTACGCATATTATCCATTGCTTTATCAAGTTCCGATACAAAACCAGGTCTTAAATTCAATTTAACCTTTAACAAATCTTCATCTAAACTCTCAGTATCCAAATCAATGGTAACCTCAGTTTTTAATGCTGAACCTATCTGCTTTTTTAACTTACTACTAAGACCAGATACAGCTTTCATTGCAACATTTGTTATCTTATTAGTATTGCTTTCTATTCTATCTTCAAATTTTGTTGTCTTTGAGTCAAAAAAATCATTTAATAATTTATCACGGTTTTTTGCAGCATTAACTATTTTGTCATGTCGTTCTTTATCTACTTTTTGTAATTCTTCAAACTTTTTTTCCTGGTCAACTGCCCATTCATTATATTTAGTTTTGGCTCTGTCAGTTTTTAATGGCTTAGCTTTACGTTTATTTATTCTATCAGTAATTTTTTTATCCCTATCAGATATACGTTCTTCTTCTTTATCCAAAGCATCTGTTGTTATGTCATTCAAATCAGCAGAAATTATACCCTTCATTAATGACTTATGGCTAATAAAAAACTTATACTTTTGCAACTCTGTTTCTGCACCAGCTATGGCATATGCACCCTTTAAAAATTTATCCATAGCTGCAGACGATTTTATAGGCTGATTACCAAATAAAGCATTTTTTAACTTAATAAAATCTTTTTCTTTTAAATATTTAAACCCATACAAATCATCGACTGGTCTCTCACCCATTGTAGCATAAAATACTTTTTTCAAATTTTCAAAAATACCCGGTTTTTCACTACTATCAGACTTCGATGTATCATTATTTTTTGATTTCTTTTTTGACTTCTTTTCTTCATCATCATTAAAACCAAATTCTCTATTTATTCTATCTACAGACTCTTTAATCGACTTATTTGTTTTTCTATCTTTAGCTCTTTTCTTGTCTGCTAATCTTTTCGCTCTTGTATATTTTGCAACTAATCTTTCTATTTCATCTTTCTCCCTACTAAAATCATTCAATGCAGATTGAGCAATAGGTTCATTGCTACCAATTAGTTTTTTAAAGGTTGACCTTATTTCATCTTCAGTTACAGTATTACGCATAAAGTGCTCTGCATTGTAGCTTTCGTATTGGCCTACTTCTTCTGATAATATATCTGCCTGTATTTCCAAAGTAATATCAGTATCTAACCCAAGAGTGTGTGCCACATTAGCCCACCAAGCATTAAGAACCTCTGTCATATATAATCTTTCAACAGCTTCAGGATTATCATTCGACATAAATATTTTCTCAAATCGCTCTTTTATTGTTTTCATAGGTAAAGTTGTATTAGCAACAAACTCAAGAATTGTAAGCTCAATCTGCTGATAATGGTTCTCAGCTGTATATGTAGAACTATCAAATGAACCTGTTTTATAATGCATGCTCCAACGAACTGCCCTAAAGAACCTTTCCATTAATGCACGCACTTCAATCATAGTTTTATATTCTTTATCCTCTTTTTCAACTTTTTCTGAAAGTTTATCAACTAAATGTTTACGTATCTTACCCAACTTTTCATCATTATTTACAAATATGTCAGTACCTAACTTACGTAATAATGCACCTGAAAAATTACCAATATTAGTATTAGCAGATAAAGCAGCGTGTAATATCTCAGTATTTACATTTCTTACAGACCTTGGTGTTATCTTTGTATGCTTTGAGTCATAAAGATACCCCTCTGCTAATGAAATAATATTATCGACAGTACCTGCAATATCATCATTCTCTAATATGTCACTGGGTAAATATTTCTTGTTCTTAACTAAAAAAGCTATAATGTTCTCTGGTTTTAATGCATTTTCTACTGTCTTATTTACCGCCCAATCAACATGAGTTTCAACCTTAGCAGCCATATCTCGCTCAGTTCCAAGAGCCTTTCCATGCTTTGGTATCACTACAGACCTACCTGGATTACTCCAATCAAACCAATCAGTCGCCGTAACACTATTTTTTAACGCATTTTTTACATAATCAACTTGCTCTGTTGAAAGATTGCCAAGCCCTTTAGCCTTCGCTATCCTCTTAATGTATGCCGCTGTAGATGCTTGAGCATATGGTGTATACGTATCCAACCACTTGTTTAAATCGTCAATACCTATATCCAAGCTGTAATCTTTAATTCGATTATGAAGTATAGCATGAATTTCCTCTTGCACTGACTTTCTTATATGAGGACTATATTTTTTCATAGACGGATGAATTTTTACTGCACCCATCAATTCGCTCACTTTCTTGTCAATGTTTTCTGCAACATTTTTTTGTATTGAAATATTTTGACCTAACATAAAAATCTCTCCTTTCTTTATTACTATTATTATACATCTGATTTTCATTTTTGTCAAATAAAAAATTTAAACTAATTTACCCCTTTTTTTGTGCAAAATATACAAATAAAAAAATTATAAAAAATGTGACGATATATAATAATAATATATATCGCCACTATATCTGAAACTAAAGTACCTTATATGTCGGTTAGCAATGCCGCAATATTACATAGACCATTTTACCGGTTGCTCTCTATGTAAGCGTATAAGTTACATTAGTAGATACCTATAATAGATATAATACAATCCTTGCACGACAAGTCCCTAAACCTAAAGCACCCATTATTGAAAAATCTTCTAAACTGCATTATTAACAGTCTATAATTCTCAAGCATAACATAATTTAATGTGTGGTCATCTTTTGTTGCTGACATCTTTAATGGAAAGCTCCCATCTACACGTTTGTCACAATAAAATAAACCAAGCTCTGGATAACGCCTTACGGCATAGTCTACCCCTTTATACCTTATTGTTAATACATACTCATTAAGACCTGTCAACTTCTCTACAAACGTCAAATTATCATTCAAATATATATTTTGTCCAGCATATACTTGATACTTTGATGCACTAAATGCTCTATTAAAAGCTGAACTATCTTGTGCTTTCTGTACATCTTCATTGAAGTACGACTCAACAATGAACCCATCACCCTTTAAAAACTTTGTTTCTTTCTGTAGTCTTACCCCAATACCTAATGCTTCAAAGTATGGGTTCAATAATGTTACAGCGTTTGATATTAAAAATACTGGTACATACCTAACAGCCTTACCATGACCTCTGCTTACGCTCATATGTATAGATTGGAATTTATCTATTTCATTCGGACAGTATACCCCATCTTCTGGCATAAATTCATCAAATACCATTCTTTCAACATCATTGAAGTAATGCGATAACTTCTTTACACTGTTGGCACTATTTAAACAAACTGCGTAACCACAACTTTGTTCATTCAAAAATAATTCGATATACTTTCCTTTAGCTCTTACAATTTCTGTCATAGTATCATCTGGAAAAAATAACTCACCTATGTCCTTAAAAAATTTGTTTGCAACATCTGTAAGTTCATACCCCCATCTATACAAAAGCATAAACTTATGACCATTTTTCTTAAATCTATTTATTAGATACCTATTAAACCATGTCGTTTTACCACCTGTTCTATTTCCGACCACAAAATACAGCTCTGGTGTTTCCCCATTCAAATCTTTCAATGACAATAATTTGGTACCATCATAATAGTTCATTTTATTCTCACCTTTTGCCCTACATATATCAAATCATAATCCTCTATTTGCGGGTTCAATCTCTTAATCTGGTCAAGTGTAATACCATTTTTCTTCGCTATCCAATACAATGTATCTCCACTCTGAACTGTAACGTAAGTTTGAGATGTACCCCTTGCTTTCTTCAAATTGCATTTATTAACAGCCGCTATGATTGCACCATTACGCCCTATTACTACTCTATCCCTTACGACCTCTACTACATTATAAGGTATACCTGTTATAGCATAGAATGGTTCACCATTATCATACTGTATTGCTCTTACAACATTTACTTTATCACCAACAACAATATCATCTGCATTTGTCTTACTGTTTGAAGTGCTTGTTGTTTTAGCACCTGTATTGTTAGATATAGCTTCATTTTTCCATTTCGGTGTATAAAAAGCATATACACTGTTATCATAAAAGTTCCTTGTCAACTGTTTGAAGCTCGATGTTCTTTCCCAGTTTCCATTTACCCCTTGTACATTTCCTTCTAATGTTGTTATATCTTTTGTTTTCTCATTAAACGATAACACTATACCAACATGGTCACAAAAATATTTATCTTGGTTCGGATAATCTGCATATCTGAAAAATATCAAATCACCTGGTACTGGATATGGATGAGCTTTTGCATACTTCTTATACCAGGTTCCATACTTACCATCACTATTGCGGGGTATTGAACCAGCTCCGCCCTCGATTTCTTTGACGTATACCCCTAAATAATTACAATCTTTCATAATACAGGTAACAGCATAAGCACACCAATGATATACGTCTGGCAAACCAAGTTTTACTTTGCATACATAGTTACCATCTTTACCAACATACGTTTTAGCCTGCTTTAAAAATCTTTCCTTATCTGTCATAGTAATACCCCCGTTAATCTTTGTTAATTTTTTGTAAGTACTCTCTCAAAAACTTTGGCATTTTTACCCCTAAACTTTCAAGATTTACCATTATGGATATAAAGTCATTCACTGTAAACCATACTGCTAATGTATTCGATACATAGAATACTGGTGTTTCTAATCCAGTTTGATAATATAAAGTTATGTCAACACCAGCTGCTGCAACTATAATCAGTATATAACCAAATTTTTTTAATATACCCCTAATTGCTATCTTTGCTTTATATGTTCCCTTTAATACCGAACGTATTATACCTGTCAAATAATCGCATGACATTACTATAAGCAATGCTATTACAAACGGTAACATGGTTTTCCATAATAAACCAATCAATGCTGATAATACCATCAACTCTGCCTTATCATTCACTATAACCACCGCTCTCTAACAATCTGTATATGTCATCATCTAAATTTGTATAAAAATCAATGTGTAAAAACATATTATGGTCACTCCTAATCAATAGATTGCCTGTAAGAAGTTTGCTACAATAGTTCCCATCGCCAAATATCCACTGTCATTCAAATGTACCCCATCTGCACTCATTAACGATACAGGAACTTTACCATCTGTCATATCCGTTTCATCTTGGGGTGTTGGAGTTAAGTCTGCTAAATATATCCCATAGTTTGATAAATATTTGTGCATGGGTATATATACGTTTCCACAAATTTCTTGTAACGCTGTATCAATAGTTGTATGTTGCTGTCTTGTCAAGTTATTACAAGTAGGCAAACCAATGATTATTGGGTTCTTTACATTTCTTATACAGTCTTTAACAAGTGGTATGATGACTTCTAAATAATCACTAACATCATAACTCAACTTTGCAAGGTTATTTGTACCCATTTCAAATATAGTTATATCCGCTTTCTTGTTTTGCCCTATCAGTGCTTTTGCTCTTGTAGGCATTTTGAATGAAGTTCCAGAATAACCCGAAAGGGTATATATATCATTTGCACCGTACTGATTGTTCCCTTTTGTTGTTAATTCTAACTTGCACGTTTCACCATTTATTTCGATGTCCATTTTATTACCTGTTACATTCCTTAACAAGTTCAATGTATTTCCATATACATCTGTTATTTCACTGTTTGTATAAGCCCTGTTAGCCTGTCCACCGTCAGCAAATATGATTTCGCCTGCGTTACCCCTAAATACTATATTCTCTGCTAACTCACCACCTATACCCCTGTTTGTCACAGTCTTACCTGTCAACTCTGCAAGCACACTTGGATATGGATTGGCAGATACAGATGATACACCAGTAGTTCCGAATGTTAAACTGTCGCCTATACAAGCTATATCATAGTTACCTGTTACAAACTTATATGCTTTAACCACATTAGCTTCAACTGTATTGGCTTCAACCATATTGAAATCACCGTTTGTCTTTGTTCTCCATAATTCAATATAATCGCTCAATACAACTGGATTTTGATTGCTGTTTAATCCGTTTCTCACAAATCCATGTACATAAGGGGTAGTTCCGTATATTTTAAGACCACATCTTTTGCCTGCTGCACCTGCTTCAGCTGTTGATTTCATATATACGCTTAACGATATAAAATCTCTCCCCATGATATTTACTATCTTCGTATATTTATCTACTGCAATATATCTTGTTGACGCTGGCTGACTGCATTTTTCTTCAACGATTTTAGGGGTAAATATCTTCACTCCGTTATCCGTTAAGTGACTATCCTCAAAACCAATGCTGACTGAATTTGTTATATACGCAAAGTTCATTTCGATTTTGGCATTGCCTAATGATGTATCATACTCAATAGCTGATGGGGTAAAGTAGGGGAATAATATAGCCCCGATTTCATACCATTCATTTGTTGTTGGTATCGCATTGTTTCTATCGCTGACTAAAATCGGATTTGAGTTATTCCACATCAAATTGACAGCTGAAAAAATACTCTGTTCGCTGTGTCTATAATTCCTGTTGAAGTTGAGTTTGGTAGGTACTGTCACTCTTGAACCTGGATTTTGAGAGGGTACATATCCGTAAAAATCATGGTCTGGACCAATGATAACATCAAAGTTGTCACATGAGATGTCAGTAGGTGTACCCCCACATAAACAACTCTCACCATGCGTGACATGATACGTGCGATAGAAAATGTAGTAGCTACCCTCAATCCTTGTCATCATACGACTGCCACCTGATGTCTGATTGAAAACAACATATTTACCAACATTGAAATAGTTTCCGATAAATTCATTTATTTGTGTGGTTGACGTTTTGCCTGTTAGCAATATATGTACCCCATCATATATACTATCCCAATCGCCACTGGTATTATTTGAAATGTAATCAACAGTTGAGTGACAGTTTGTAAACGTATTACCCCCAACATATAATTCATAACTAACTTTCAATCGCCATGTAATAACATTACTTATCTGATTATCACTTGACATAATACCTATACCTGTACCATTGTTTCTGCTGTCATAATTATCTGTATGGTATATATACAAATTGTTTATCGTTGTTTGTGTACTTGCACCCCCAACTTTTACTGTATCATCATCAGTATCATAAGTTTCTACAACACCACCATTTAATCTATACCCATTCAAAACAGCATATCTGCAAAAATTTGAAAGTTTGCACCCATCAATCAATGAATGGTATCCATGATTTGTTGTGTAGCTGAATGTCCTTACCCCATTTCTCATTACATAACAACCTGCTGTCATTATACCTATACCAATTCCGCATATATGCCTACCATTCAAAGTACCATTCTTTATAATTGCTCTTGATGGAACTGAATTACCGCTCTTATCATAATAATATGTGTCAATAGAAAACATCATCTTATTTCCGTTTTCTATGCTTGTTCCATCATTAAAGATAATTGTGGCACCAGCAAAATCTATTTCCGCACCGCCACTTTCATTATACAGATGAATGGTATCTGATATTCGATATACCCCTTGCTTGAATAATATCAATGATTTTGGGTTTTCGTCAATACATCTTTGTATAGCTTGGGTATCATCTGTTACCCCATCTCCCTTTGCACCGTAGTCATTTACTATTGCTACGTTGTTCAGATATTCCTCAATAGTTCCATTATTCAACCACTCTGTAAGTATCTTGTCAGTTTCGGTTGTCACATACTCTTGAAAATTCTCTGACATGGAATTTGTTTGCTCTATTACTTCATTCACTTTCTGTACCACTTTATTCAATAGTTCATAATAACTTAAACTATCGTCGTAGACCGTAGGCAATACAGCTTGTACATAAAATCTTATCGGCTCAACCATATAATCAACTCCTATTCACTGTATGTTCATTCGTTACATAATTCTCTGAAGTATACAGCATTAAATTGCTTAATTCACTTCTCATGCCTGTAATCTTTTGCTGTCTTAATGCTCTTTCATAAGCATTTGCATTTATTAAATCTTCTCTAAAATACGGATAAGTCTTGAGTTTAACATTAGATGGTTCAAGATTTGTTATAAACGATGTAAATGTTGTAACATCATTCTGCTTTGTCAATGGAACTCCTGTGTCTATTAATGCTCTACCATGTCGTATTAGTTCAGTCACATTACATAACGCCGGTATATACAAAAAGAAGTATACCCCATTTGTTCTGTAATAATTTAATATAGCCATTATCTGATTAAATGGTGGTTCATCTACAACCACTTTGTTTGTGTAGTCTACGGTTGTATAATCATCGCCATTATAAAATGGCTCAACAGTTGTATACCCCAATAATGTCGATGAATACGCTATCAATACATGGTTCTTCACACAATTTCTTACTGTTGCTGAATATACATTTGTATTTGCCATTAAATCACCCCTTATTCATACAACCCAAAAAATAATACACCCAAATCCTCTATTATTTGCTTGTCAATATTTAAAAATGTTTCTCTCCACTCTTGTAATAGCTTTGATTGAGATACCCCACTCAAACCTTTTATGGTATTATACAAATTCTTTGCTCTACTCGAATTGCTATCATGTGTAGTATCATCATTTACCTTGTCTATGTACAATCTTGACGCATTACCACTATGACTATCTGTTCCTGACTTTTGTTCATACGTATCTGCTGTGTTATTGCCTTTAGAAGCAACATATCTACTTTCGCTCGAACTATCATCTGTATGTACGTCATCATGCCCACTCATAGATGTCGTAGATGTACTATTAGATGCTGAATTACCAGACGAACTTGATGATGTTATTGTTGTCCCTGCAGTCGTCTCAGATTTACTTGTATTTGTTGCTTCATCAACGCTGCTTGCATATTGATTACCACCATGAGGTTTACCTATGTAATCATCATCTACAGCAGTTGCTCCACCTGTTATATTATTTAGTCCACCTTGCGGCGTATCACTATTTACATTCCATGACGTAGACTTGTTTACAGATTTAGTTGGTGAGGTCTGACTATCTGTGGCTGATGAATTGCTACTATCTGTAGAATTACCTGTATTCTGTACTGTTGTAACTACCCCTGGCGTAGACACTCTACCTGATGAAGCCTGACTTGTAGCCGAACTTGAACTGTCACTACTATTGTTGCCTTCACTATGGTTGTCTAATCTTGAACCCCAAGTATCTGATAAAGATGAGTTTGTACTTTCATTTATTGAAGTACCCTTTACATTTCCTGTAACTTCATTTCCTTTATAATTTTCATTCTCTGTTTCAACATTAGCTGTACTTAAGTTAATCAATGGCTCTAATTTTAATAATGTCGATGTATATAACTGATTGTAATACGGCATAATCTCATTCAGCTTATCACATAAATATAACTGCCATAATCCAAATGTTTCTGCCCCTATCTCCCTCATATAATAATGTCTTATAATTTTTAATTCAAGTTCCTCTTTGTAATTGTTATCAAATATGGGATAATCAAAATCAAATATTGTTCTATTTGCTCTCTTGATTTGATTATCTATTTCTCTTACCCCATGAGCTTCGCCACCAAAACTCTCGCATAAATACCTAACTTGAGTTGTGAAATTACTCATTAGCAGTACCCCCATTCAATAATTGTTTAAATACAGATACCACTTGGTTTTGTTCGTCATTTAACTGCTCATCTTGTGTACCTACATCGTCATCAAAATCTTTAAATCGTACACTAATATCTAAACCAAATTTATCATTTACTTTTTTAACTCCCTGCTCTCTTGCACCTAACGGAGAATATCTGCAAGCTATAGTTGCACCCATACCCCTATTTACTTCATCTCTTATCATACGTTCACGTTTTAAAAATGATATGTTAGCTATACCCAAAGCTCCACATGCTTCATTCCATATCTTCTCTTTTAAATCATATAGCTGACCTGCTACATACGGACTATCTGTTTTAATTACTCGCAAAGACTCTGGTGTTATAGACTTATCACCAAATATGTATGGTGCATTACCATCATACTTCATATAAAGATTTTTCATTGTTGCTTCTTGTTGTTGATTACAAGATATTAAAACAGGTGTCTTTTGACTGTTTACATTTACATCAATGGTTCTGTCTAAATTTGCTAAACGCTCTGCAAATAATTGTATCTCTGGTATTGTTGGTATTCTTAAATAGTTATTATATATAAGTACTGAGTTTTCGCTTGTACCCCTAAAATGATAACCATTCGATGCTACAACATCTCTGTACTCTGGTACATTATAAACATCAAGCATACCACCATTCGCTGAACGTAATGCTAAATACCCCAATACTTCATCTTCAAAGAATAATACATGACCGTCTACCAGTAATGCTAACTCTAAATACCGTTCATCTACTGTATCTGGTAGATTAACCCATTCAAATCTTGATAATGCCATTTCAACCAGCTTGTTATAATAATACTCATATGCTCTATTATTTGTAATTGCACTACTCCAAAATTGTCTATTCCCTACTTTTGACATTGTATCACCACCTTTTTAATTGTTTACTGATGAATTGTTATTAGATGGAGGGGTAACTATCGGATTATCAACAGAATAATCTTTATAGTATCTTATAACCTGGTTATTAACAGTAGTTTCTCCATACCAAAATCTAATACCATTGTTGTAAATCGCTTCTATTGCTTTTTCATCTTCTTGGCTCATTGTATAACCTGTAAAAGCATTACCATGCTGATTTATTGCCAAATTACACTCAATGGTTTTTATGAATGTAAAGTTTTTTCTATGCCCATTATTATTTCTTGATGGTTCAATATTTTGATTTAACTTATAGCCATATCTTGTAAAGTAGCTATCAATAACTTTTGCACTCTCAACATCTACCCCATAATCCCAAAAATAAAAACCTGAATACCCAGCTGACGTAATTAGATTTGGTTCAGAAAATACACCGATTGCATAATTGGGATTTAAAGCTGCATTTGTTTGACGGTCAAGATAACTTAAACCTGCTGACATACCAGCTTTCGCCGCTTCAGCTCCTGCATAGTATATACTTTTTTTTGCAATTTCATCTGCAGTATGTTTTTTTACTTCAGTTTCAGAAACATGACGAACTAACGATATGTTCAACAATGACTTTAATAAACCCGTTCTAAAACTTGAACTTGTTTCTGCTAAATATTTATTATAACCGTCAATAGTTGTTGGTATAGATGGAAAAGCATCAAATGCTACACCAAATTCATAAGAATGCCCGTCATATTGTGCCGCACCCTGGTTCATACCATAGTAATACCCCAAGTTATTACAATAATAATTACGTGCCACACAAAGTGCCATAGGGGCTGGCAATATACAATGTAATATACTAAACCTCAACCCATCATTTTTAGTATCACTATAACTAACATCATCACTATAGCTTGTAATACTTGTTGGCAATAGCTCATAACGATACTCCATTCGTTCACCAGATAATGTACCAAACATTCCATATTTAAATGGATATGTTAGCAACTTATTATTTTTCGGTACATAAGTGTTAGTAGCATCAATACCAAATAAACTATCCCTCTTAACAAAATGCTTCCAATAAGTTTTTTGCAATGCTATATCAGTAATGTTTCCAACATACTCTGTTGGAGAAGTACCTTTAAATTCAGTTGGGAAAACAATAGCCGATGATATATTATCAACAAATCTTGCATATCGGTCTGTCCCACTTGTCCCCTCTATAATATACCCAGATATACCATACCACCAATCGCCACTAAATAATTGTTGTATGTAAGCATTATTAACATTTAATGTTGTAAATGTATATACGGTACCTACAGCAGGATAACCACTTGGTGGTGTAGTAGTAACTATGGTTAAGTCATTGACCACCTTTGTATAACCATCTACTGTCATACTAATCAATAATGAATAGTTTGGCACACTAACCTTTGCATTTGATTTACCCCCATTATCCAAATCAAGTATACCAAACAAATTAGCATATGGCTCTACCTGCAAGGTAACACACATGGCCGCATATCCAGTGCCAGGCCTATCACTTATATTTAAAAATATGCCTGTTAGACTATCCGTTTCTGCATCTATAGTATAATAAATAAATTCTGGCTGGCATAACATTGGATACCCCATTGAATAAGCATTATAGCTTTTAATCTCATATCTACCATAACAAAATTGATTAGTAGAATATGTTACTGATTCAGGTTGTAAATACTTGCCTATGGTATCATCATCAGTTGTCATTCGCTCAACAAGACAAGTCTTTTCATCATAATCAAACATGAATGTTTGTATGTAATCTATTGAATAGTATACCTCTGTACAATTATTGTTGATATATTTCAATCTGTCGATGAAACAATAATACCGCTTATTTTCTCCTACGTATACAGTTTCATTATTCTCAATATATGAACCACTATTTGTAAAATACATATAATTGCAGCCATATAACTCTTTCATGGTTTTTCCTATTCGCATTACCCCTTGTCCCATATTTTGATATGTCGTTGGACTATATGTAAATTTAGTTACACCTTCAGTACCTAATCCATTAAAATATCCAGTTTGAAGTTCTTTCGTTGCAAAATATAATGTGTCAGTTTCATCATTAACTGACTTTTGCAGTATACAATTTTTTATCAATACAATGTTTGTACATGGTTGAACATAAGCCATTCTATCGTTCATCTCCTTTTATAAAAAGGGGTAAACAAGTTTTATTTCGTTTACCCCTCTCTTATTATGTCAATTCAATTCGTATCGGTACTTCATAATTCTTGGTCACATTGCTTCTTGTATAACTCATTACAGCTACATAATCTCCATTTGGTAAACCATTTGTTCGTAATCTCAAACTGAATGTATAACCACTGTAAACATTTGTTTCTAATACGTTTTCACCATTATACTCTATAAGCACTCCGTTAGAACTCACACTACCTATTTGTACACCGTTTTGGTACAATCCTACAAAATGAACTCTATTTGTACCGCCCTCTAAATATGTTCCATCATCATAAATTTTTATCCCTACTTTATTTGAAGATGATGTACTTGCTACCGTCAGTCTTACAGGATTTGGGGTAACTACTATTTCACTGGGGGTTATACCCCTCGATAAGTAAAATTTACAGTTATCTCCTTAACGGTTGACGTACCGTTATCCAAATCTGTAATCGTTACTGTTGCAGTACCTGTTGCTATAAGACCACCTGCACCATCTGATGTTCCAATATCTTGTAAAGTTGTGTCAAAATATGTGCTGTCAGGTTCTACTTTCAATCCTTGAGTTGTAGTCATATCATCAAGCCACGATGTAACACAACTTGCAAATGTATTACCATCATAAATAATGTTACCACTGGAAAATCCTATTTCAACATTTGGAATTGTAAAATTAACCACATTTGCTACATAGTTTGCCCCTTGCGGTATGGTCAATACACTTGCACCTATTACATCTACGCCTGCATTAACACCAGATGTAATAGTCGTTGGTGTCATAGTAGGATTGAAACCACCGCCGCCACCAGACTGAATGGTTACAATACAAGTATCAGATTTGGTTGTATCACCATCACTCGTTGCAGTGATTGTTGCTGTTCCTGTAGCACCTTGAGCAACATTAACAGTTGCTGTAATTGTTGTTACCCCTGTCTGCTCATTTGTTACTGCTGTACTACCTGTAATTGTAACACCAACATTATTTGATGACCATGTTACATTCTTGTTTATTGTACCATGAGCAACTACAATGGCATTGATTTCTGCTGTCGTATTCTCTCCCAAAGTCATTACACTTGGATATACGTTTACACTATCTACCCCTTGAGCACTACCAACTGTTACTGTGCAAGTTCCTGTTTTCGTTGTATCAGCTACACTCGTTGCTGTAATGACTGCTGTTCCTGTAGCCTTCGCTGTTAATACCCCTGCTGATGTTATCTCTGCTACTGCTGTATCACTTGATGTCCATGTTACATCTTTGCTTGCAAACCCTACTGTTTCTACATCAGCTCTTAATACAGATGTAGTATTAGGCATAAGCTCTAATGTTGATGGAGTTACGGTTACACTTGTTATTGCACTCTCACCTGGTATGAATATTGCTGCCTGACTGAACTCTGAAATACCAAATGTTTTCCAAACGTGCAACCAATAGTTCCAATATAAACCTTCCTCATTAAATCTGGCTCCCATTTTTCTATTTGTATCTATTAAAACAAAGAAGTCGTCATCAACTAAAACTGCTGGTATACTCTCTAACTGAGCAAGTTCTTCATCTGTAAACGGTTCATAATCTTCACTATCTGCAAATAACAATGCAAGACGTTCAGTATCAAATTTGCCAAAGCCATCAACTAACATACGTCTGCCAGCAAATTCTGCCTTATCCATGTTAAATGCACTCGCCAATACGTTTACGTCCATGACACTATCAAAATATGAATTGCAGATTAAAAATTGTTCCGACTTCTCTGTCTGGTTCATTACCCCTGCATGATTATACTTCCTGTTAGGGAATGTTAAATCATTTGATGTACTCTTAATTACCGATACAATATCATGTACATTTGCTTTCGTTACTGTCGGAATGGCTACAGTTTCAATGTTACCTGCCAATATCTCTCTTGCCAACATATACTTCATAGCCAAGAACTCATCGTTTCTTTCACCATTCAACAATGCAAGTACAATCTTATCTGTTAAATCGTATAAACCCTTGTCGCTTAACAATGCCTGTTTCAATATATCAGTCTGTATTGTTTGCTTATAAAACTTGTAAAAGTTTACAACAAAGAACTGCGTCTTTACATCAGGTATCTCACGTTTGTATATTTCGTTCTCTGCAACAGATGGGTCGTACGTGTGAGGCTTTGCAATATCTACAAAGACGTTCTCAACAATATTACCATACTCCATTACATCACGCTTGAATATACCCCATGGCTGCTTTAACATCTTGTTCTTTAGATAAACAGCACCAACACGATTTATCATACTTGTTAAGAAAGTATTGAACAAATCATCGTTGTTTATGATAATACTCGTGGTATTACGTACACTCGCCCTTGTACCCTTTGTTATTGGTACACTATCTCTATACATTTGTGGCACTGTACTGTCGTTTCTAATTGCATTTAATATATTAGCCGACTGCCCAAAATAATTACCCATTATTTTTCCTCACTTTCTTCTGTAAATAACTCGTCGATTGTAATATCCTCTTTTACTTCATCAGTTCCTTCTTCTTTTTCCTCAGTATCTGATTTACGTTCATTCGGATTTGAATACATATCTCCCTTAAAGAACCTGTCGTAATAACGCTTCTTCCAATAATCCTGCGTATCTTCGTACTTCTTTTTCCATGTTTCGCTGTTCTCTTTTACTACTCTTTCAAGGTCATTGTAAGTATCAGTAATATCTTCGACAAATGCCAAACTGTCGTCATCTGTCATATTCTCTGTAAAATTCTTCAGACGCTCGAAAAATTCCTCACGGTTTAGTATCATTCAAATACCCCTTTCTGTTAATAATAATTGGATAAAGAAAAAAGTTCCTATGTAATGCAATTACACCATAGGAACGTATCACTTATACAATTCACAACCTCATACAATATATAAATGCCCCTATATTGTAAAATACCACTATCTTTTAATAACCCCAGCTTGTCCAGAACTAATATTGTATTGTGTCTTTGTTGTTATATATATTATATCACATCATACTACGAATTGTCAATAATATTTTTTAGTTTTTTAGCATCTTTTTGCGATATTGCACAATTTCAATT
>ERZ808030.19-NODE-19-length-17576-cov-3.921881_pt1 | contig 17576 bp, 10 predicted proteins | sample MGYA00380186_ERZ808030 | MGnify/ENA primary metagenome ERZ808030 (study PRJEB31490, sample SAMN06133386) | cow dung metagenome | isolation source: M7 | host: cow | place: China: Chengdu | collected 2015-05 ...
TATTTGCATTCAGGAAAATAGCTAAAGCTCATCAAGTTATGCAAGTCCGTCTTCCCCATTTAGTTCATTAAAGCGAAGGGGGGATATCATCAACATGATTCCACGGAGACACGGGGGGATTAGAGATTTTGGGAGATTCGTTTTCTTAGGAATAAAGCAAACAGGTTTGTTTTCTACCCAAGAGAACTAATCAAGTGACACTGTCCCTGGGTGCATCGCACCATAAAATCTCTAATACGTGAATTCCGTTTAATCTCGTTTAATCCGTTGACAAAGGCATATAAACCGCTGCAAAGCAGCATTAACCAGCAATCTCCGATTGCGATTAACCGTGGCAAAGCCACATTAACCTGCGACTCAGTCGCAATTAACCAGCGCTAAGCGCTATTAACCGCACCGCAGGTGCATTAACCATCATAGTCATCGTTATCGTCTTCGTCCAGTTTTCACCTTTCACCTTTCCGTTTTCACCTTTCCCCTTTCTCCTCCCCCTATGGCCATCATCATCTCTCCCGAAACATCCTCCTGCCGTTGTGTTGCCATAACAGGACAGGATACCATACTGAGAAGTGATGACAAACCACTAACATTTCACGACATAGAGCAATTAAAGCGCCTGTCGGACAATGGTATGCTTTTCGAAGAAAGGCAAAACAACCTTTGTGTTTTGGGACTGCCGCCAATAGACCAACTTCCCAACCAATACCACCCTGTCCCACTACGCACCTACTTTGCCACCTATGGTGAGGCGCTTTCCTTACCACATTTTCGAGCCAAGGCACTGTACGAATGGTTCAGTAAGACACGCTATTGCACAAAGTGCGGCAAACCTTTAGTACCTGGCACTAACGAGGAGGAGACTTCGCTCGTATGCCCAGACTGTCACAACATCATCTTCCCACGAATAGAACCCTGCATCATTGTGTTGGTAAACCGTGGAGATGAAATTCTTCTGGCATTGCACCGCCAACGCACTACCCAGTACTATTCTTGTTTGGCAGGTTTCATGGAGGCAGGCGAATCTGCCGAGCAAGCCGTAAGGCGCGAGATAATGGAAGAAACTGGCATAAGCGTCAAAAACATCCGGTATTTCGGCAGTCAGAGCTGGCCCTTCCCATCGCAACTGATGCTTGCCTTCACCGCAGAATACGAGAGTGGAGAAATACACATTCAGGAAAGCGAACTGCAGCGTGCAGCATGGTTCCCACGCAACAACTGCCCTGCAACACCTCCCAAGGGTTCAATAGCATACAGGCTTATACACGGAGAGTAGACACCATACAATTGCGGCGACACGATGACTAAGAATCGTGCCGCCGCTCCTTTTTATAACCAATAACAAACTTATTCTACTGAAATTTCTATCGTGGAGGACATACTGCCAGAGGTTGCTTCTATCCTTATCGCTCCTTTTTGGGATGAGGACTGCACCACCAGAACAAGTTGCCCATGAAACAAATGCATTTCTGAACCGAGGAAGGTTTCCATAGAAGTAGGGTCGCCATTGCACAAGCCACGCAACGTACCAGCACCGCTGACACTGAAGGCAACCTTGTCCGATGCATCTGGACATAGCGTACCCCTTGAATCCAGCATGCTCACAGTAATGAAAGAAAGGTCATCTCCGCCAGCCTTTATGGCAGAACGGTCAGCCTCCAGTTTCAATGCCGCTGGGGCACCTGCCGTACGCGTTGTCTTCTCCATAGCAGGACGGCCCTCCGCATCATAGGCCACCACACGCAGTTCGCCGGGTTCATACTTCACGGCATCCCAAATCAAGCGATAACGGCGCAGCAAGGCCTTTGTTTCCACGAGGGATTTTGTCTGCTCGGCAGTACCAGAGGGGATGGTATAAGGTTGCTTCTTCTGACGCCCCAGACTACGGCCGTTCAGGAATAGTTCTGCCTCTGGAAAGTCGGTGTAGACCATCACGGGGACTTCATCGCCACGCTTCCAGTTCCAATGTGGCAGTATGTGCAAGGTATGGTCCTTCCTGTTCCATTGCGAGCGGTAAAGGTAATACCTGTCCTTGGGCAGACCAGCCAGGTCACAAATACCAAAGTAACTGCTGCGGCTGGGCCAATATTCGTCGTAGGGTGTTGGTTCGCCAAGATAGTCAAAGCCTGTCCACACGAACTGCCCCATGGTCCATGGACGGTCGTCCATCATGATAAAGTCTGCTTCAGGCAAATTGCTCCAATAGCAGAAGTCTGTATCATAGGAGGAGCACTGGCCTTCCAAGGGAAAACCTCCTGATGTCACGGCCTTGGCCTCACGCGGAGAGGAGCAGGAGATATCATACACTCCACGCGAGGAAACGGTACTGGCACTTTCACTACCGAGCAGCACCCCCTGCGGCAACTGGGATATGCTTTGGTCGAACTTATGCACGCGATAATTAAAACCTGCTACGTCCATCACCTGTGCAAAGCCGCTCTGCAAGGAAGCCTCGGCCTTGTCCATGCCTTGTGTTACAGGACGTGTGGGGTCCAGATGGTGGCAGATATTCTGAAGCCAACGGCTCAACTGCCGCCCTTGCACGCTCCACTGCTCAGGTATTTCGTTGCCAATGCTCCACATCACTATACTGGGATGGTTGCGATGGCACAGGATTAGGTTAGTCATATCACGTTCGGCCCAGTCCCTGAAGTGCAGGGCATAGCCGTTCTTGCACTTGGGATACAGCCACATGTCGAAACTCTCGGCCATGACCATCATACCCATGGAGTCGCACACCTCCATCTGCATGGTGGATGGCATGTTGTGCGCCGTACGGATGGCGTCACATCCCATATCCTTCAATATGCGAATCTGACGTATCAGTGCTGCACGGTTCACGGCTGCACCCAAGGGACCCAAGTCGTGATGCAGGCATACACCCTGAAACTTTCTGAGTTTCCCGTTGAGATGAAAGCCCTTGCCGTCAACAAGAATTGTGCGCACACCAACCTTATTTGCCGTTTCATCCACCGTCCTGCCGTCCACTGTCAGGCGTGTGCGTAATGTATATAAATAAGGTGTCTCCGGACTCCACAGGCGTGCCTTGGCCAGAGTCAGTTCCGTAGCGCAGTTGCCAATTGCGTCTAACGCCTCCTCACTTCGGGCAACGCAATGACCATCTGCATCAAAAAGGGCATATTCTACACAGGCCAGCGCACGACGGTGTTCCAGACCCTCAATATGACTGCTGACGGTAAGCACAGCCTTCCTGCCCTCTCCTTTTACCATTGTGGTACGAATAAAAGTACCCCAATCACTGATATGCGCATCGGCAGAAAGCGTAAGCCACACGGGGCGGTAAAGACCGCCGCCAGGATACCAGCGGCTACTTTCTTCCACATTGTTCAGAGTCACTTCTATCACATTACGCTGACCCGCCTTCAGATATGGTGTGGCATCTATCTGGAAAGCATTGTAGCCATACACCCAACGTCCAGCCTCCTGTCCGTTGATGCAGACAACAGGCTCTGCCATCGCTCCGTCAAAATTCAGCACGGCATGTCCATAACCCTCTGGTATTGATAGTTCTGTGCGATAGAAGCCCTCGCCTATCCAAGGCAGAGCACCCGAGCGCCCGCTCTTCTCCGTTGCTACCTTCTCGCCGTTCTGCTCTATGGCCACGAACTGCAAGTCCCACTTCCTGTCAAACGGGCCTCCTATGGCCCAGTCATGCGGGATACGCACGGAATGCCAAGTCTGCCTGTCACGCGAAAACTGCCATTCGCGAATATCCAAAACTGTGCGCTGGGCATAAACCTGAGCAAACAGGCAAAGGCATAGCACTGCAATCAGAGAACGGAACTTTGTCAACATAACGGTTCAAGGTATTTTTATTTTTCTGTACACAGGAACTTCTCATTTCCACGGATATAGGCTCCGTGTTCTGGTACGGCATACAAGCGTCGGCCGCCCATATCATAAATATTACCGGCATTACATATGCCCGCTGATTTAATGTCCTTAACGGTGGTAGTAGGTGCAAAATCCTTGAAAGCCTCAAGGGCTTCTCTGGAATTAAGGGCATGGGGACTGTTGCCATTGGTCCACAATCCGCGATTAATCCATCCTCTCTGCACCGTGGAACTCTTGCCGTTGCCACACTCTTCTGGAAACCAATAGTACAAAGCCTTAACGTCAAGTGCATTCAGAGTATCCACGAGATCATGCAGGAACGAAGCCTGGCCTTCCTTGGTAAACTCCCAATCCTTGCACACTGCATCCGACGGTCCCCACTGATAATTATATGCAGTCTCTACAAGATGGATTTCCTTTCCCGGCATTGCAGTGCGCAGTGTCCTTACCGTTGAGGACAAGGTACTGAGATCACCATGCCAGAAGGGATAATAACTCAAACCTATGATATCATAATCCGTAAAACCAGCCTTTCCTACCCACTCATAGAAATTACGTGCCCATTCTGGTTCGCCACTTCGTTCTATATGCAAAATGATGCGGGCATCCTTGGCATCAGAGGCACGGACACCCTCTGCCGCCGCACCGAGCAGGGATGCCAGACGTACAATCTGCGCCTCCTGCTTCTCGTATGTGAACCATTTCGGATCCAGATAGACGACATGCCTGCTCTCGTCCTTGGCGGAAAGGCTGTCCCACAACATACCGTAACTGACCTCGTTGCCTATCTGAACATAGTCGGGAGATGCACCTGCCTCAACCAACGCATTTATGCTCTCTATGGTGTATTCACGCACTTTGTCAGCCAATACATTGGTGGCCGTGGCCTTGTCCATATTCCAGGACTGCGGTATCCATTGCTGGGCAGGATCAGTCCATGTGTCGCTATAGAATATATCCAGCAAGAACTGCATTCCGGCCTCCTTGATACGTCGGCCCAACTGCTTCACATATTCCAAATCCTGGCACGTACCCGGGTCGTTGTCTAGTATCGGGTCAACCATAAGCCTTACACGCGCTGAAGTCCAGCCTGCCTCTTCACGCAGGAATGCTATCAGGTCGGGGATAATGTTGCCCTCGGCATCAAGCCACTGGTCGCCAGCCTGCTCGTATGCCGGTATCAGCGATATGTCACCGCCTACCACACGTCCCTCTGCCCTGCATACGAATGGAATGCAGAACATGAGCAACAATGCATATAGTCTTGACGACTTGCACATGATTTGTCTTATTATTCAGTCTTGTACATAATCAAGGCCGATTGGGCAGCAACGGTAACCTTGCCACCCTGCATCTTGCCCAAACCGTCGGCACACACCATGCCGTCGTGACAAGCCACGGTATAAACACCTTCAGGAACATCCACCTGCTGAGGTGTCTTGTTGCTGTTCATCACACACACAATCTCCTTCCACGTATCTCCTACAGCCTCGCCATTCAGAGTGAATGCTATCACGCAGGAGGGAGCATCCAGAAAACGGAGGTTCTGGCGAACCAGACCGGCATCGCCCATACGGAAGGCCTTGTGCTGCTTACGAATGTCTATCAGACCACGGTAGTACATGAACAGTTCGGGGTACTCCATCAGTCGTGACCAGTCTATCTGGTTGATGGAGTCAGGCTGATTGTAGCTGTTGTGCACACCTTTCTTGTCGCGGAAAGCCTCTTCGCCAGCCCATAGGAAGGGAACACCCTGGGATGTCAGAACAAAGGTCTGCGCCAACTGGCTCAAACGGACCACTTCCTTGTCAGAGATACCAGGTATACTGGTACGCAGACGGTCCACCAGACTCATATCGTCGTGACAGCTCACATAACTCACGTGCTGTGAAGGCTGTGCCGCCCAAGCCGCCTTGCTGTAGTTCACCTTTGATACATCCACGCCATTATGTGCAATACCACCTGCCAGTCCGAACTTCACGCTCTCCTCATGACCGGGGTTGCCGGCAAGATAGGCAGACTGTGTGTCGTCCGAGAAGGGACCGCGAAGAGCATCACGCATCTCATCGGCAAAGGCACCTATACCGGGCATGCGGTATGTATGCGCCTTCATGGCACAAAGGCTATAGTCTATGGCAGGAGAACCGGCGGCCCATCCCTCACCGTAGATGGTGATGGACGGGTCTATCTTGTCCAGTTCCTTGCGTATGAGATTCATTGTCTCTATGTCGTGTATTCCCATCAGGTCAAAGCGGAAACCATCGATATGGTACTCCTCCACCCAGTAGCGTACGCTCTCCAACATGAACTGGCGCATCAATGGACGCTCGCTGGCAGTTTCGTTGCCGCAACCCGAAGCATTGGCGTAGTCGCCACCCGTTGTGCCGATATCGCCACTGGCTCCCTGCCCAGGAGCAGTCTTGCGATAGTAGTAGTCGGGGAAGGTCAGTTGGAAGTTACTGCCGTCTATGTTCATGCAATGATTATACACCACATCCAGAATAACACGGATGCCAGCATCGTGCAGCGCCTGCACCATCTGCTTGAATTCACGTATTCTCACCTCGGGAGTCCTTGCATCGGTACTGTAACTTCCCTCGGGCACATTGTAGTTCAAGGGATCATATCCCCAGTTGTACTGCGGTTTCTCAGGTTGGGATTCGTCCACGGTAAAGTAGTCGTAACTGGGCAGTATCTGCACGGCATTCACACCCAAGGTCTTCAGGTACCATATATTGTGCGGTTCTGTAAGGGCCAGAAACTTGCCTGGATAACGGCTCCTGCTGGATGGATGTATACTGAAATCGCGATGATGCATCTCGTACACAATCATGTCAGATGCATTCTCCAGCTTGGGGCGCACGTCCTCGTCCCAACCCTCGGGATTTGTGTCTTCCATCCTTACAATAGCAGCACGCTTTCCGTTTACGCCTACAGCCTTGGCAAAGGTACCTGGACATTCACCACGACCTATATCGAAGGTATAGAAATGCCCTGCCCAGTCGCCCTTCAGGCTTACACGCCAACGGTCCAGACCATTGCGTTTCATCTTCAGTACATGCAAGGGTTTCTCTGCATCTGCACTCTCGTATATCCTTACTCGCACGGTACGTACACTGCTGGGCGCATTCAGATTGAATACACACTCTTCCTTGCTGTACTGCAATTCGTCAAACTTATGCTGGGCAAACACACTCATGCCAAATATCAAAAATACTAATATAAGAAAATGCTTTTTCATTTTTATGTCTCCTATGTTAATACTGAGAGCGGTCATGTCAGTTATCTGCCACTCTGGCATATCATGCCGGTTATCTGTGTATTGAACTCAATGGCCTCCATAAGGTCCTCAATATTCAGGTGCATACGGTAGCGCCAGTAGTGGCGGGGGTTGGCAGGTATGTTTATACGCTCTGCCCCTGCCTCGGGCAAACGCATACGCTCATTGCATGCCAACCAATCCTGAAGGGTAAGTATGCACAGGGCAGAGGGACAGTTGAGGTGGCGCTGCAACATGTCCTGAGCCAGCCATCCTGGCATGGGATGGGGAGCAGCGCCGTCATAACCAAGGTAGTCGTTATAGAAACCCTGTATCATACTCTCGTCCTCGTCCCACCACATGCGCATGGTGGCACTGTCATGACTGGATATGGTACATACGCTGCGCCATGGATTGCGGTCCAAGACTCCAAAGCGCACACTGCTGTCCTTGGGCATAGAAATAAGTTCCAAAGACAGTATCTGCAACTGGTTCAGTACCCATGGCACACAGTCGGGAACCATGCCAAGGTCCTCGGCACACACAAGCATGTCGGTAGCATCTACAAGCAGAGGCAGTTTCTTCATCGCCTCCTCGTACCAGAATTGGTTGTTGCGGCGGTAGAAGTAGTCGTTGTACAGACGGTTGAAGTTATCCTTATCGTGTTGCCATAGTGTTTCGTATGCTGTATCATTCTGCACAGCAATACGCGGATGGTATAGGAGCGGGTTCTTGTGGTCGCGTACAAAGAGCACGTTGCGTATCAAGGCATACAGGCCGTTTGTCAGTTCTGCATCCAGAGCCATCGCCTCCACCTTGCGCTCAGTGTCGCACTCTGACTTTAGTGACCATATATCATCGTGTTCATGAACAAGGAAGCGCTGCTTCACCTCCTCTGCACGATTAGCGAATATTCTGTCCAGAACCCAATCGGCAATGAATGGACGTGTCATGAAGTCTTCGCTGAGATACAGGCCATAGCCGTTGATTTCCTCCATGCTCATGGCCTGAGATGGCTGGAACTGTCCAAGGAGACCTCCTACAGCATGCACTGGTATCTCCCATATGCGGAAGAATCCCAACACATGGTCTATGCGGTAGGCATCGAAATAGCGTGCCATGTTCTGGAAGCGACGTATCCACCACTGACAACCGTCCTTAATCATCTCATCCCAGTTGTATGTGGGGAAACCCCAGTTCTGCCCGTCGGCGCTGAAATTGTCTGGTGGAGCACCGGCCTGACCGTTCATATTGAAATAACGGGGTTCCATTTCCACATCACAGCCATAACGGTTCACGCCAATGGGGATGTCGCCTTTCAGCATCACACCCAATGCACAGGCATGCTCATGGGCAAGACGCATCTGGGTGTCCAGAACAAACTGCATGTAACGATAGAAATCGGAACTTACAGGAGCCTCATCCGGCCACAAGCGTGCATCCCTGCGGATGCAATAGTCGGCATAACCTGTCAACCAGAAATCGGTTTCCTGAAGGAAGGTCTTATATGCCTTGGTGCGCTTCACCTTGGCAAACTCCTGCCCGAATACAAGCAGAAGGTATTCCCTCTTGGCTTTGTTTACCGCCTCATAGTCTATCTGGGGCAAAGCATTGAGTTCTGCCTGCAGAGTCTGGAATCGTGCCGCTGCTTCCGCATCCTTCAAGACTGGGAGTTGGCGCAGGTCGGCATACATGGGGTGAAGGGCGTAAATGCTGATGGCGGAATAGGGATAGGAGTCTACCCAGGTGCCAGAGGAAGTAGTATCGTTGATGGGCAGTATCTGCAATATCTTCTGGCCAGTCTGCGCCACCCAACTGATCATAAGTTTAAGGTCGCCGAAATCGCCTACTCCAAAACTGCCTTTGCTACGGAGCGAAAATACAGGTATGGCACAACCAGCAATGCGCGTGCCTGGTTCAAGGTGTTTCATGGTTTATTTCGTTTTTATTAGTTTCACACTGATGGCACCCAGCAATAGAAGGACACCTGCCACAACAAGCATCATCACCTGAGTGTCGCCGACAAGCCTGAGGATGAAGCCGCCCATTACTGCTGCCACAATCTGAGGTATGCAGATGGTACAATTGAAGAATCCCAGATATGTTCCCAAACGGGGATGTCCCTGCAAGGCATTGGTAAACAAGGTGAATGGCAAAGCAAGCATTGCAGCCCAAGCTGCACCAACAAGCAGGAAACTCAGCAGGACAACGTATTCGTTGGTTATCCACAACATGCTGATGAAGCCTATGGCTCCTATGAGCAGGCTGACAACATAGGACACTTTCAGGTTCTTGAACATGGGTATAAATGGAGCCCATATCATGGAACCTATGGCCTGCACAAAGAAACTTACACCCACCCAGTTGCCAGCACTCTGATAACCTTCACTGGTAACATCTGTCGTTCCCCAGCACTGCTGCGCCAAAGAACCGTTGGTATAGGTCCACATATACATGAAGGCTGCCCAGCAGAAGAACTGCACCAAGCCTATGGACAGAAATAGATAAGCTACGCTCTGTCCCATTGTTCCATCTGATTCCGCACCCTTGGCATTTGCGTCTGCCTTGCCGTCTGCGTTCATAGCGTCCTGCTGTGGAGGGTACTCCTTCACCATGGCTGTGGTATAGAGCACACACAATATCAGTATTGCTGCACCAACATAGAAACTGAATATAACAGAATTAGGGACAACACCCTTGTCTGCCACATTGCTTACACCCAGGAAAGTGAGAACGTAGGGGAAAATATAGCCTACACAACTGCCGGCATTACACAGGAATGACTGTATGCTATAGGCCGTTGCCTTCTGTTCTTCATTGACCATATCGCCAACCATCATCTTGAATGGCTGCATGGCTACGTTGATACTGGTGTCAAGGAGCATCAGACTCATCAGGCCAAAGAGCATCGTACCGGTCAGGCCCCACATCACCACCTGTGTTGTCAGACCCAGACTGCCAGCATTGGGCAGCATCACCATCACAGCCACTGCCACTATGGCACCTACGAACAGATATGGGATACGACGGCCAAAGCGACACCAAGTCTTGTCACTCAGCGCACCGATGATGGGTTGCACTATCATTCCCATCAGCGGAGGCAGTATCCAGAAGAAGGACAACTGATGAGGGTCGGCACCAAGAGTTGCAAAGATGCGCGAAATATTGGCACTCTGCAGTGCGTATGCTATCTGCACACCAAAGAATCCTGCTGAGAGGTTGAAGAGTTTCCAAAAGGAAAGATTAGGTAATGTTTTCATTGTTATAATTTAAGGTATACGTATTACATATTATTATAATGTATCTCTATTAGTGCAGAATCTTCCTGCCACCCTGAATGTATATCCCCTTCGAAGGCTGAGTGCCGATGCGTCGGCCTTGCAGGTCATAGCACTCCGTTTCCAGATTTCCGTTTTCTGTTTTCCGTTTTCCGTTTTCTGCTTCCACCTCCCCTATTCCGGTCTCGTGCTCTTTGGTAACGTTGTTGTAGTCTACACGTCCGTTGGAAATTGTAGCGGTGAAGAAACTTGTGGTCTTGATGCCCACTATGTCTGAGGTCTGGGGCTTGCCGTTGCCTTGGTTGAAGATGATATTGAACTCATAGTCCTTGGTGGGGATGGGGAATTCTGCATAGTACCATTCTTCGTCGTCAACAACCTTGGTCTTGCCCTCCATCAGCTGACCTGGCCAGTTGCCCATAAGCTGCCCCTTGCTGTCCCATGCATAGAAGTAGACAGGTGTGAAGTCGGCCTTGCAATACACTGTGGCGGTATAGGGGACGAAACTCTCCTCTTCTTCGCGCTCGGCCTGCTCCTCGGTTTCAATAGTTTTCAGTTGCTCATTCCATTCCTCCACGAGTTCATTGCTCAGGTAATACTTGTAATGATGACCGGAGAGAACAAGGGTGTGTGTGGATGTATAGTTCTTAGGGGTATAGCGGGCAACACTGCTTCCCACAGCAACTATCAACGAACCCTTCTTGCCCTGCACCACATTTGCGAAAGCGGCAGGACTATTCTGTATGTTTTCAAAAGTACTCTGGCTGTGTATGCCTGCTATGCGGCGTGCGGTTATCTGTCGGCGTATGTCGGCCTTGCAGTCCAGCCAGTGAGCCAGAAATACGCATGGTGTGCCGGGCATGGCCAGCATGAATGCATTGGCGGCAACAGTGTCCTTCTTCAAGGGGTCAAGCGGTTCATTCGCATTGCGGTACTGGGTATCGTGATTCTCCACGAAAGTTACCGCCCACTTCCGATGACCTTCCTGGTATGCCAGGGGATAGTTGCCGGTATTGGCAGGATCGCCCAAAAGATTCTTGCAATCATTTCCGTTGAAGGCATCGCGCACACGGTAGCGGAACTGGAAATCAAAGGCAGCACTGGCGGGTACGCCGTCAGAGGCTGTTCCATTGACCCACTTCTTAATATTGTCGCTGCTGTCCCAGTACTCGCCCACGGAGTACTGCACCTTGCATGCCGTATTGTATTCTGCTATGAAGGAAGGAGAGAAGCCCTTTACCATATCGTAGCGAAACCCCACATAGCCAAGGTCGTTGAGGAGATAGTCCTCATAGGCCTTTACGATGCGCTGCACGTTGGCCGACTTATGGTCAATATCGCGGCATCCGCCCCAGTCCTCACCGGTGTCATTGTTCTCCGACAGATTTACACCGTCCTTCTTGGCTTGGGTGAGAGTGGCACCTCCATCATCACTCTTGCAGATGTCAGTACTTAGGAACTGGTAGGTCTCACCTTTATAGACTTCCTTAGGGAAGGCAAACCATCCTTCGGTGTTGTGATGGTTGATAACCACATCGGCTATAGTGCCGATGCCATGTTGCTTAAAGGTGGATATCATGCTGCGCAACTCTGCCTCGGTGCCGAAGGATGAATTCTGGTCCCAAAAGTACAACGGCATATATCCCATATTGTTATGTCCAGCACAGTAGCCTGAATTGGGAATCCACACCAGGTCGAAGCAGGTGGCAAGCTGCTTGGCCTGTGCCTCAAGTTTGGTCCATCTGGTGTGAGTATAACTATCCCAATAGAAACCCTGCAGCATCACTCCTTCATACTCCGAAGGCCACCCCTGAGCCTTGACAGAGAGCGGGAAGTTGAGTAGTAGTGAAGAGATGGTGAGAAAGGAAAACATTATCCTGTTCATGATATCGGTCTTTATGGTATATTTATTCCTTGCGGTGTGTGTATATATCTAATGCCCCGATTAAATGGGGACGGTATCTCAATGCTTGATTTTTGTTGCACTATCAACAAAAGTTTGTTCTCGTGGCAACAAAGGTCTGTTGTCACATCAACAAAACCTTGTTCTCGGGACGACAAAAGGCTACTGATACTTTGACTCATCTGCCCTAACGGCGTCTGTTCCCGACTCTTTCCGTTTGTTCTTGTTAAAGTCACGCTGTGCCCCGGCACAAGGCCGGGAACACAACGTGACATGACAACCTAAGAGTTATTTTGCGATAAACAGATATTGCTTGGTTATGTCATTGAAGTAGATGTCGTAGGTACCGCCAGGAGTGACAACGATATTGGCTCCGCCATCAGCACCTGTAGCATAGGGGAATTCCTGACCGCCCCAGTTTGCTGCCCAGTCGTGGTTGGCACGGAACTTCACCTCACCGCCCTCAGGAATCTGCACATCTGTTGCATACCATACATGAGTCTTTGCATTGTCCATGCCTATTACCTGAGTCATATCTATGTCACTGCCCCAGTCGGTAATAGTACCTATCAGACCGATAACGTCGTACTCGGCGGGGAACTGCTCCTCGCACTTGGTCCATGTGTATTCGTTGGTAGAGAAGTCTACAGAGAAGGTGTAGTAACCTGCCTCGGGAGAAGAAATGGCCTGGGCATTCTGACCGATAATCTTACCATTGGGGTCGTTGCAACCGTCCACTTCACAACCATAGGCCTTGTCCCAGTTGCCAAGGTCGTCAACATACCAGAACTTCACGTCCCATGCACCCCAGAAGTAGGTGGTCAGGCTCTGATGCTTGGCATCTGCGGGGAACAGAGGTGTAACGGCACTGCTTGTCCAGTTGTTGGGATTACCTGTTACGAAATAGTAACTGGCCATGGGCTGAGGCATAACCTTAATTACTACGGGTTCTGTGGTCTTAAGCAAGACAACAAGATTCTGGTTCTGTACATCGGTGGTATCGGTCCATCCCTTGGCAGAGATGTTACCTTCAAGCGTACGCTCTTCCACATCGCGTCCGTACAGTTCCACTACGGCGCTCTTCAAATTGTCCACCGTAACGGTTCCATCCTCAGCAACGGGAATGCCATAACTCCTGTCTCCGGCCTTTACCGTATATACGGCATCAGTAATCTTCTGCACATTGGCGGTTGTGAAATCACCTATCTTCACCACGTTGCCCTCCACCTTGTCCAGGTCTATCAGGTCTGTAACGGCGGTAAACTGCATGGCAACTTCCTTAGCCTCCTGCTGGGTATTCTCCTCGGGCTGAACCCAATCGGTATAGTCTCCGTCGCAGGAACTGAGTCCTGCAACGAGAGCCAATGATATCAATATTTTCTTATACATATTCTTCTTTTTTTACAGAGATTCTAATGTTTATTCCACTGTAGCATAGATGACACCCTGAGTGGTCTTGGTGTTCTCCAGGAAGAGGCAGATGGTTGAACCTACGACCTCAATATTGGCGCCGTCGCGTGACAGGGCCTTCAGGTCGCCACCATAGTTCACATTCCAGTTGCCGTTGCTGGTGAACTTCCAGCCGTTCTCGGTTACTGTTGCGCCAGTCTTCACCAGACAATGCTTCTCCATGTCGTAGGTCATTATCTGGTTGTCGTCATCAGGAGCCCAGCCGTTGAAGTCACCTACCAGACGCCATGTTGAAGGTTCTGCCACGATGCTGCCGTTCTTCAGGTCAACGGAAACGACATACATGCCAGCCTCGCCGCTGAAACCGATATTTCCGGTACCCTCGTTGATAACGATATTAGAAGAGCAGAGATCCTGGTTGAAGTGGCTGCAGTTGTACTCACCATTAGACCAGTTGTCTGCAACTGTGAACTTGAACTCACCATCCATGTAGGCATAGCCGCTCAATGCGTTCAGGTCGGCATTGTAGGTAAGGATAGGAGCAAAGTCGTGATTCCAGCCATTGCCGTTACCTGGCATATAGATAGGTTCGGGAATGCTCTCCTCCTGGGTCTTCTGATAGTAGGGCTTTACCTTCAGTGTGATGGTATTGGACTCGATGGTGAAGAGCACATTCTCGCCGCCGTCCACAACACGTGAAAGAACCTTAACGGTAATTTCCAGAGGTTCCAGGTCCTGTCCGTCGGTCCATACAGCCTCGGTGGCAGGATTATGCTGGTTCCAACGGTTCAACGCCAGATTGATGGTCTTGGCCAGAACGTTGGTTGTTGTGGTCTGGTAAACCTCGTCAACAACTACGTAGTCAAATGCTTCACCAGTGTATGTTCCGTCCTTCTGCAGAAGGGCATGGTCATAGGCATTAGTAAACTGGCCTGAAGGCGAAATCATCACCTTGTAACTGGTACCGGCACCTGCATTAAAACCGATAGGTGCGCCATTGCTGGTATAGGTAGGCTGGTTCCAGGTCAACACTATTCCGTAGTCAGGATTGTCTTGATTGTTCAGGTCTACCACAGAACCACTGTATTCAGGCTGGTACAAAACGAATGAACCTGCCTCTGGCTCTATCAGAGTGGGATTGGAGACACGGTCGTCTGTACAGGAAGCCAGACTGGCAACCATGCCCACGCTGAAAGCCATGTATGATAATATCTTATTGAATTTCATGATTATGCTTTTTAAAGGTTGTTGTCTCGTTGGTTAGTATCCATCGTTCTGCCAAAGATTGTCGTTGGTCATCAACTCGGAAGTTGGAATGGGATAGATGTTGCGATATGCCTCGAAAGCAGTGCCCGGTGTGGTACCATTCTTGCCATCCCAAACATAAGTGGCCTGGTTGCCTCCATACTGACCGAAACGGATCAGGTCGGTACGACGATAGCCCTCGCAATAGAACTCGCGTGAACGCTCGTCCAGGACATCCTCCAGAGAGTAAGTAAGATGCGCGGTAGCATGAGCACGGTTACGGATATCGTCCATATAGCCCTTAGCCTTCTCTGAACAGGTACCGTTCATACGGATATCTGCCTCAACAAAGTTCAGATAAGCCTCTGCAGCACGCAGCAGGAAGAAGTCACCGTCCACCTCGTATGTGCTGTTAGTAGGTTTGCCGTCGCTTCTGCGGTTATTCCACTTCACCGTTGCCAGACCCTGCTCAAACTTGGTGTTATCGCCTACGGCCACAAAATGGTCCTTACCCCAGAACAGGGCACGGTCGTCACCTGCAACGGCACGGATTTCCTTGGCGGTCTTGCCCTCCCATGCCTCGGGGTTGTCGGTGAACTTCTCCAACAGCTGGCGGCGAACACGCATACCGGTCCAGTCAACACCTGTAGTACCGGCAGAGAGGTCGCAAACGGTCTTCATATCGGTGCTCCAGTGAGCAGCAGTAAAGAACAGGGAACCACCCCAACCACGTGTAACGGCACCATCCTGCAACAGAGGCAGAATAGCCTCGGTGGCAGCACCGCTCTCACCATTGTCGGCCATGAAGAGCATGTCGTATGCTGTGTAATGACAATCCACACCTTCTACATTTACATCAGACTCGCCAGTGAAGAGTTTATACTGACCTTCAATAATGATCTTGTCAGACAACACCTTTACAGAGTCTAAAAGATTGCCGCCATCAGCATCGTTGAAGTCGCCCTTCCAAACCTCGGCATTCAGATACATACGGCTGAGCATAAGCCATGCGGCAGCCTTGTCCAGACGACCGTAGTCGGGGTCGGAAGAACCCTTGGGACGAGCCTCGAGCAGGTCCTCTTCCACGGCACGGAACTCAGCAACCAGCCAGTGGTACATCTCCTCACGTGTGGCACGTGGTGCTGCCTGTGAAGAAATCTTGGTCAGGAAAGGTACATTGCCGAAGGTATTTGCCAGCACATAATAGTTGTATGCACGAATCCAGCGCACCTCAGCAGCCTTGTCCTTGCCCAATGCCAGGCAGGCCTCGGTCTCAAGATAATGGTTGCAGTAAGTTATGTTGGACATCAGACGATAGTACATAAAGCGCAATACCTGGTCCTCGGCTCCGCTCTGGTTGTAACTGGCATTCACCAAGCCACCGTCGGTCCACCAGCAGATGGCCTCATCGGTGCTCAGACACTCCAGATTGTAGATATTACGCAACAGAGTGCTCTTACCTGCATCGTCGATATCGAAATCGGCGCTGCCGTCGTTACCTTCCATAATCATAGAAGCGTAACACTTCACATACATCTTCTGGGGGTCCAGTGGCTTCACATCTGGGTCGATGACATCGCTGTTCAGGTCTCCCATGCAAGATGTCATTGCTCCGGCCATAAACAGTCCGGCTGCAATATATGATAGAAACTTATTTACTTTCATAATGTCTTGGTTCCTTTAAAAGTTCAGGTTCAGGTTAACCATATATGTACGGGGACGGGGGTAGAGGCTGCTCTCTGCACCGCTGGTCTGCTCAGGATCCAGACCCTTGTACTTTGTAATATAGAATACGTTGCTCACGCTGAATGCCAAGCGACCGCTGATGCCCTGGTACTTCTGACCCTTGAACAAGTTCTCGAAGTTGTAACCCAGAGTAATATTGTCGCACTTGACAAAAGAAGCGTTCTGCACGAAGTAGTCGGATGCACCGTAAATATATGATGTCCAACCCATCTTCACGAGGTCGGCAGTTGCATTGTTCAGCCAGCCCTCACCCTTCTGGGTGTATGCCTGACCGATGTTTGCCATGCCTGCTTCCAGTTCATTGTAGACATATCCACCGAATGAACCGCGGAAATTCATGCCGAAGTCCCAGTTCTTGTACTGCAGACGTGTGCTCAGACCCGCTGTCCATGGCGATGTGGTGCTCTTGTAGAAATAGCGGTCCTGGTCGGTGATGACGCCATCACCATTGCGGTCCACATAAACACCCATCAGGGGCTGGCCGTTTTCGCCGTAAACCTGCTGGTAAACATAGAAACTGTTGGCAGGCAGACCCACCTTGTGGTATGTGATGGCCTCGTTGGCATGCCATACGCCACCTTCTACCATGTCGCGACCGCCATAGAGTTCGTCTATCTTGTTGTTGTTATAACCGAAGTTGCCACCAATCTCCCAGTACCAGTCCTTGGTTACAACAGGACGTGCCACGAACGAGAATTCAACACCGCTGTTGGTGAGCGAACCCACATTGGAGTACACCTTGTTGTTGAAGTTTGAACCGGTGGGCACGCTGTTCAGGTTGAACAAGTCGGTAGTCTTTCGCATATAAGCATCAACACTCATAGTGAAACGCTGGTTCAGGAAACCCAGATCAAGACCTACGTTGTAGGTAGAAGTCTTCTCC
>ERZ808030.20-NODE-20-length-16877-cov-4.631548_pt1 | contig 16877 bp, 20 predicted proteins | sample MGYA00380186_ERZ808030 | MGnify/ENA primary metagenome ERZ808030 (study PRJEB31490, sample SAMN06133386) | cow dung metagenome | isolation source: M7 | host: cow | place: China: Chengdu | collected 2015-05 ...
AGCTTCATCCATATCGGAATGCTCGTTATACTTGAAAGCTTCGTTATTGGTGTTGTAACAGAAAGCCGCAATCACTTGGTACTGTCCAGGCTCATCAACGGTATCAAAGCAGATGATGGGATGCGTTTCAAAGAACTCTTTGCTCTTATACTGCACAAGGCCGCTGAACATAGAGCCGTTTTTCATGTTGTGCCCGTAGATTACCAGGTTGTTGCTGGTACCGACTGTACAGGACTCATCCACATAAGGCACACCGTAATCGCTCCATGTTTTATCGAAGCTGTGCTTGAGATAATAATCGGGATTATCCGGCGTCTGCATAACCGGGTAATTGACTTCGGTTCCCTCGATAAAGATCCATCCGACCATATCACCATTCTGTTCCTGCAGTGGTCGATATTTGTCGAAAACTGTCGGTTCCGTTTCAGCCGGTGTGCTCTCAGTTTCATCCGTAGCAGATGTTCCTTCCGTTCCAGAACTCGGAAGTTCTTCCGTGTTTTTGATCTGCTCCTGCAGCTCCTCAAATGTTGAAGCGCTGCTCTTTGCGTCGGCGTACTGCCTGTAGAACATAGTTCCGGCAAAGCATCCGAACACAAGGAGCGCGACCATGATAATTACACCAGTGATTTTTCTTGTCATAGCATCCTCCTATGGGACAGGCCTTATGTGGCCTGTCCGGAGAACTTACCCTCACCGGGGCGAGTGGTCATCAAGCTATAGAGCTTAGTGTCCTTCGGAAAGCGATTGACGAACGGTACCAAAGCAGAACCGTACTTAATCAAACCGCAACCCGCATCGGCGTTGGTAATATAACTGAGCTGCTCATTGGAAATGTTCAGAAGCTTGGCAAGCTTCTCACGGTCAGAAGCAGCCTGGTTCAGCATGACAACGAACTCAGAGTTGGAAAGCATGGTGCTGGCCTGAACAGAGTCAAGCAGGTATTCCACATTCTGCGTGATTGCAGTAGGATAAGCGTTACGCTTACGGAACTGACGCCATGCAGAGTTAAAGAAGGACGCGGAGAACTCGTTCTCAAACACCACATGGAATTCGTCAATAAAGACATGGGTTCTTTTGCCGCGTTTCCAGTTGAGGGTAACACGGTTCAAAATGGTATCCGTGATAACCAGGAGTCCGGTAGGCTTCAGCTGCGCACCAAGGCCGTGAATATCAAAGACGATGACTCTTTTATCAAGGTCCACGGTGCTGTGCTGTCCGAAGATATCCAAAGAACCGGTAGTGAAGAGCTCCATAGACAGCGCAATCTGCTTCGCTTCGGGTTCTGGCTGCTGCATGAGCTTGTCTCTCAAAGTGCTGAGCGTAGGCACAATACCGCTTTGCTCAGCTTCGCGGTAAACGGCGCTCGTACAACGGTCAATGATAGATTTCTGCTGAGGACCAACGCCCTTGCTGTCGATCTGCTCAATCAAAGACATAATGAACTGAGACTTGACGATAATGGGGTCGTTCTCGCCGTAGCCCTCAACCATATACATGGCATTCAGGCGATCCTTGCCACCGGCAGCGACGCGGATGACGGCACATTCGTCACCCATAAGAGCTTCCACCATGGGTGCGTATTCGCCTTCAGGGTCACAGATCAAGATCTCATCATCACTGTTGAGGATGGTGGGAACCATGATGCCCTTCGCACAGAAGGACTTACCGGAACCAGGTACACCAAGCAACCAGGCGGACTGGTTCAGCAGGTTTGCCTTATTGCAAAGGATCAGGTTGTTGGAGATTGCGTTCTGGCCATAATAAACGCCTCCCTTATCCATGATCTCCTGGACCTTAAACGGCATGAATACCGCAAGGCTTTCGGTGGTCAGGGTTCGGAAGGCGTTGATCTTACGGACGCCGATGGGAAGAACAGTGTTCAAGCCATCGAACTGCTGATACTTCAGCGTTGCCATCTGGCACATGTGCTTACGTGCAGTGGAAAGCAATGCTTCGGTATCACTGTCCAACTGTTCCTTAGTGTCTGCAGTGTGAACCATGGTAATGACTGCGAACATCATTCTCTGGTCACGGGTAGTCAGGTCATCCAGGAACTCCTTGGATTCCTTTCTCTGCTGTTCCATGTCATAAGGAACAACTGCAGAGAAGTTGTTGTTGCTGTTCTGGCGGCGCTGCCAGTTGGTGATGTTTGTCTCCACGCCGAGCAAACGGTTTTCAACCTCTCGCACAGCTTCATCCGTGGGGATGGGAATTACATCGATGGAGAGCATCATGTTTCTGTTCAGCTCAGTAAGCTCGGACACCATGCTGTCTTTGATATAGGACGCATAGTCCTTCAGGTAGATTACACGAGCATAGCGTTCGCCAATCTTCAGGTAGTCGGAGTACTTCTCGATGCTATCGGGACAGATATAATCACGGAAATCATGGCCCTTCTTCATCATGTCACGAGCGTCGAAGGCGAAGAAGTTCTCTTCGCCGGAGCGGTAGAAGTCATGAAGTACCCGCAGGCGATCGCTTGCAGATAATTCGACACATTTCGACCCCAGTGCGGCGAAGTGTGCCTGCAAATCTGCGCTGATGCGAGCAAAGTAAGCTCTGGCCTCTTCCACGGTTTTCTTGGCGATGGAGATGGTAATGAACTTCTCCTGCATGACGCCTTCTGCGTTCATGGCTTTGTCCAGAAGCATGTGGTTGTACTCCTCACGGTACTCATCCCGCCAGTCACCTTGCATGGGCATCAGGCTGGTACCTTCGAAGTCCGCTTCATTCATCCGGTGGTTGTAGATGGTGATCTTGGTAGTCGCGCCACTGTCTAGACTGTTGAGCAGCTCGGAGTAGGTCAGGAACATGTTTTCCTTGTCTTCACGAGAGGCTACCATATAGTTGATATCCGTGAATTTGAAAGACTTGGCAAACTTGTTTCCAACCCGGAAGATGCCATCGTTCCAGATACAACTGATCGGGATGACATCCTGGACTCTTCGAGGAACCTTATAACGTTCCTTGTCCTGAGTCATAATGGTTTTAATCGTTTTCATCATGCGCTTTATGGCCCTCCTTTTCGTGGGATTCTACGATTCCCTTCATGGTCTCGTAGTAGATGTTGTTGACCGGCTCGGATCGTAAGAAGCGGGGTTCAATGAACTCAGATCTCAACCACGCCCACAGAAACTGTTCGGCAGTCATGCCGTGGTAAGTGATGAATCCCATTGCGGCAAACGGTGCCGCACCCAGGATGCACACCCAGCTCACAGTCTCTGTGCCCAGATAGGGCTTCAGAACAAAGTACAGAAGCACAGCTACGCCCAAGGCCAGGACAGAAAAAATGAACTGTCTCAACGACAGTCCAAAGAACATAGATTCCGTATAGTTACGGATTTCTCGGTTTATCTTTACTTCCATTGTTCATCCTTTCTCGACGGGCCGCAGCCTCTATTTCTTCTTTGCAGACGCAATCATCTGCAAGGCACTTCACCTTGCCGTGGCGCTTGCCGCCGTAAAATAAGCAGTATTTGCAATCGCAATCCGCAAGGCTCCAACCTTGCCAGCGATTTAAGATTCGGGTATTCTTCGTTTTCATTACAGACCCATCATCTCTCTAACGATCCGGTCAGCCATTTTCACAGCTCCAACTAGGATCAGCATATTGAAGATTAGCTCGCCTATATAACTCCAGACCATCGATGCAGCAGCCGCACCCGTATTCACATCAGGTGGCGTGTTCGCAAAGACGGAGAAGATGATACAGGCAAGAACGATGATGGCACCCTCCAGGCAGACACCGGCATAGCTCTTCAAGAAGCTCTTGCCAATGTTTTGCGTGGGTTCGCCTGCGAAGCAGGACAAGGGAATCGGAGAGATTGCCGTGTACATATAGAGCTTAAAGAAGCGTCCATACACACTTAGGATCATAATGAACGACAGTACCCAAACGAACAGTCCACCGATCAGCGTGACAGCCCAAAGCGGGATCGATTCAAAGAAGCCACAATCCTCTATGGCTGTTATGATCTCTGTTGGCAAAACTGTTGTCGCGGATTGCCCCAATCCTGCAGAGTTCATGATGGTACTGATGACGCCTTGTATGATGCTTAGGAATGCTAGCATTAGTTCAAGGCCGTAAGTGACAACAGCCTTTGCCAGTACAAAGCGAATGAATATTTTGATGGCATGTTCTGGCTTTTTAAGCTCTGCGAAAGATCCGCAGGTTTTCATGACGCCGACAACAAAGAATAAAACCAAAAGGGCATAACCGATTGCCTGTATTGCGCCATGAATGTTGGTGATGACTGACCAAATTTGGCCGCCTCTAAAGGTTTCAGGCGACTGCGTGATAATTGTCCATATCTCAGCGAGCTTTTCGTTCCAAACTTCCAGTGCATTTTCTAAGTTTTGCACGACCCAGTTATCCGACATTCATGCACCTCCTTTCGGGAGGGCCCGTTTGGATGAGCCCTCCCTGAATGTCTGTGGATAATCAACCGGTGATGAGAGTCAGAATTTCCTTTGCGAAGGTGATGACGATACCACCGGCAAGGGTCAGGAAGCCGTTAGATCGCTGAGAGGGGTCGTGGGACTGCAGAGACAGACCAACCTGGACGATACCCCAACCCAGAAGGATCAGACCAACTGCTCGGATCAGGCCGAAGATAAAGTCGGACAGGTTGTTAACGACAGTGAGGGGATCGCCACCGGCAGCAAAAGCCGTTACGCTCATGCCGGTCACCATGGTCAGTGCCAGCACCGTCAGTACATAGAAACGGAAGCCCTTTTTTACTTTGCCGGGCATAGGCAGCTTATTGTTCTTCTTGTTTTCGTTCATTGCGCATTACCTCCAATTTTTGTTTAATGAGTTCTTCGAGTTCCTCCTCGCAGAAGAAGAGGTACTCATCTTCATCGACAGGCTCCGCCGTGGCCTTCTTCAGAAGGTCCTCATCAAGAGACAACGAAGCGACACTTATCAGATCCTCACCGTGTCGATACGGCTCAGCTCCGCCATCCGTGGTCAGCTTCACATTGGGATGCTTCAAAATGTCGTACTTGAAGTCCTCAATGGGGCGTTCGCCACGAATGAATAAAAGGGCGTACTGGTTGTCCAGCATACGCACCTCAGCAGAATCCAGAAGCTCGCGCCCGCTGATCTGCCAGTTGGTGGAGTAGTTTCCATGTGGACCTCGTGAACGGCCATAGGTGTTTGTGTCGATTGTCTCCTTGCCCAGGAGCTTGGACACATATTCGTGAGTGGATTGCTCATTGCCGCCGAGGTACAGGAACTCATCACAGTTACCAATAATGGACTCCCACTGTTTTTCAAACAGTGCTTTCAACTGGGCCAAGTTCTGGATGATGATAGAGACGGAAATTTCGCGGCTTCGCATGGTAGCGAGCAGCTTGTCAAATTCATCCGGCAGCGCAACGTTGGCAAATTCGTCCATGACGAAGTGAACGTGCACCGGAAGTCTTCCGTCGTGTATGATGTCCGCCTGGTAGTAAAGCTGCTGGAACATCTGGGTGTAGAGCATACCAACGATAAAGTTAAAGGAGCTGTCGTTGTCAGGAATAACTGCGAAGATTGCCATCTTCCGTTCTCCCAACTGACTCAGCTCCAGCTCATCGTTTTGGGTAATGCTTGCCAGGGATTCCAGGTTAAACTTCTCAAGGCGGGAAATCAGGGTGATCTGAATCGACTTCAGAGTCTTGCCGGAGCCGGAGTGGTAGCTTCGATAGTACTTCAAAGCAATGTGTTCCGGGTTGCGGGACTCAAGCCGTTCAAACAGGATATCAAGGGTAGATCGATAGTTTTCGTTGTCTTCCTTGACTTCACCGGCACGAATCATCTCCATTACCATGGGGAAGTTCTGTTCCTCAGGGGGAGCCTCATAGTGCAGGTAGAACACAAGCGCAAGAAGCAGCATCGTTGCAGCCTGGTCCCAGAATGGATCCTGGCTCTGTGATCCCTTAGGGGTTGTGTTCTTAAAGAGGTTGGTTACAAGTCGCTGAATGTCGTTGTCATCTCGCAGATATACGAAGGGGTTGTAGCAGTGGCTCTTGGACATGTTGATAAGATCTACCACGCGGATGTCATATCCTTTTTCTTTCAGCAGGTTGCCCGTATCACGGAGAAGTTCGCCTTTAGGATCAAGGCACACGAAGGACGTGTTGGCGTTCATGATGTTGGGCTTAGCAAAGAAGCGGGTCTTACCGGAACCGGAGCCACCGCAAGTCAAGATATTCAGATTTCTGCGATGCTTACGGCCATCCAGGCCGATGGCAACGTTTTGGGTCAGCAGCTTGTTCTCTGTAGGGCGCTTGTCGGCATACTTCTTGTTGACTTGACTCGGCGAGCCCCATTTCGCCGAGCCATGCTCTTCGCGTCTTCTGTAATTGCGTGCTGTGGAAAGATAGATTCCAATACCAAGGCCATAGGCACCAACTAAAATGAGGACAGTTTTTAAGCTGTCCTCACATAGTTGGATTCGAAAGGGGTTATTCATTACCGTTCCGAAGTTTTCAATTAAGCCAATTAGACCGTTACCCATACAGGGTGCAATGAGAAGCGCAAGCCACGCAACAATGAATGCGCCGCAAACGTACAGAATGATGTTCTGCTTGGAGAGCTTATCTTGCCTCACGGTCTGCCTTTCGCTTTTCCTTTTTGGTTGGGGCATCAATGACCTTTAAGATGAGATCATCTACATCTTCTGTAGGTTTCTCATCTCTGATCAGGTCATTCCGAAAGTCAGCAAGGCCGCTGACCATAAGACGCTGCTCGAAGTCATCCAGCTCTACAACAACTTTCCCGTTTCCCATTAGCGGCCCTCCTTTACAGGCTTACGCTTAGGGGCCTGCGGAGCTTTATGCTGCGTCTGGCCGAAACGAGTTTGGTTGCCTCTTCCAGGTTCCGGCTTTCTCCTCTGCTCGGCACGAATTTCTTCAAGTTCACGTCTTACAGAAGGACGGACTCTCTGAGGTGCTCGATCAGGGGCGCCCTCGCCGGGGCCGTCTCTGCGCACGGATGAAGGCTCGGACCGATGGGACTTCGTCGTCCGGGCCGTGGTGGGGTTTTCCGTGTGGTTCCTTTCTGCGGTAGGATTGGGGGGCGGCTGGACTACGCCGTCAAGGAAGGTTTGCACCTTATCTTCCACAGGTCCGGTACGCTCAGGCACCGGGATTTCGCTGCCGGTCTGCTCTGCAGCACGACCACGTTCGATCTCCGTTTTGACAGAACCCATATCGATGGTAGCCAGGCCAAACCGCTCGAAGATCCGGTTGATCTTGCTGGCGTCTTCGGCGCGAACCATGATATCCGTCAGACCATCCTCCGCATTGCGGTCCTTCAGAACGCAATAGAGAACACCATATTTTTTGGCCTCTTCACAGAATTTCTGCAGTTCAGAGTCTTTCACCGCGAAGACCTTCAGTTCTTTACCGCTCCTCAGCATGTTTGTGAGTCGGGTTTTGCCTCTGGTTTTCTTCTGGTCCCGGAGGACTGCATAGAGCAAGACAGCTAATCGCTCAGCTGCTTTGCCGCTGATCTTGGCGGCGACTTCAACGCCGTTTAGGGACATCCTTACGACTTGTTCCGCCGCGTCTCCTGAATAGTTCATCAGAATTCTCCTTTCTTTCGGGTTGTTCATTGTACAGCGCTTCAAGCTGCTCGTGTATTTTGGAAGCACGTTCTTCTACGCTGTCGCAAATTTTGAATGAAGCCTTGAGCTTCTTGATTCGGTCTGAGATTGCTGAGATCTGCTTTTTAGTTTCCAGAATTGCAGCCTCATCGCCGGAACGAATCACTCTCTTTAGCTTGTTTCTCAACACCTCGCGCTCTGCTTTTAATGCAGGCAGTGCCTCTTCAGCATCGTTGCGGTATCGGTCCAGATCCTCGCGGTTCTCAATGTTGTGATCCGCAAGAAATCTGGTTTGCTCATCCAGACGATCCAGCTTCCGCATATCTTCTCGCAGGGCAGGAGAAACCTTTTTAACGGAAGCGGGAAAACGAACGATGATATGAAGCTCATAGCAGTAGTAGTAATACAATGCTGCGAGTCCTTTTGCTTTAGGCCGAGGGGGGTGATCCGCTCGGTACTGGTGGTACCGGCTTTCTTCATCTTCAGGGAAGGGGTCTTTCTCGATGATGTTTTCAAGGATGCGATTACAGATCTCATCTACGGAGTAATCTTCACCGAGGCGATCGAATCGCCGGAAGCGATCCGCGCCTTTAAGTCTAAGTGAGGGGCGCTCTAAAGGCTGACCACTTTCACCATAGAACTTGAATTCATACCCCCAGGATTCCAGAAGATCATAGAAGTCTCGCTCAGTGACTGATGCTGCAATAGCTCGGTCAATGTCGGCGCGAATCATACTTCTGTTGGTTGGCTTTCCATTTTTCTCTGCCGACCACTCACTGTAGTTCTTGCGTTTTCCTTCAGGATGTCGAATGATAGATAGACCGTGCTCTCTACAGAGCCGGTCTGATTCTATCTGCATCTGCCGGTAGTCACCCTTGGTTCGGTGAAACTTGATGCCATCCACAAAAGAAACCGTGTTGATGACAAAGTGATTGTGAATGTGAGAATTCTTGTCCAGGTGGGTGGCCACTAGCACCTGATAACGATCTCCCCACAACTTAGTGGCCAGGTCAATTCCAATCTGATGTGCCTGTTCCGGTGTGACTTCGCCCTCCCTGAATGATTGATAGCCATGGTAAGCAATCGTTCCATCCTCTTTCCCGAATTGCTTTTTCACGTCCATCATCTCTTTTCGTGCATTCGCTGCAGTGCAGTTGATGCCTCGAACGAGCTGCTTTTGATTGGTCGCCTCCTCACGACCTGCGTATGAAATAACGTCTTCCAACGTATCTCTGTTGAGTTTATCTCCAACAGGGATCGTCTCTGGGTTGGTGGTCTTGTCCGGGTTCTCGGCATAGAGGAGAACCTTGCCGATATATCCCTTGACGCGCCACAATGATGTGACTGCCATTAACCGTACATCACCTCCAAAAGTTGTCCTTTGAGTTCTTCTAAGCTTTCAATATTTTCCCAGTAAGCTGCAGTGTCCACGAAGTTCAGTGAGTTTGCTTTCATTGCTATCTGGTTCATATTGTTGTTGATTTGCTGGAGATGCTTCAGCACAGAAACAAGATCCATGGAAGGCCTCTCCTGTATAGGTCGATTAGCAATGAGGGCCCGCAAATACTTTTCTCTTGACCACCCAGACTTTTCTACGTCATGGTTGAGCTGTGCCAGCTCTGCATCATTCAGCCGCAGATCGATTTTGTTCCTGCGCCTCACCGATTCCCTCCTTTCAGCTGGTATAAGGGTTTGGGGCTACCCCAACAAGCGATAGTTGCCGTCAAAAGGCGATGCTTGCTAAGAAAATGCCATGGGCATTTCCTTGGAGGTAGCCCCGCGCCTCAGCGCTCCTGGTTTTTCTCCGGAGGGTATGGCACAGCCTTAATTTCTCCGCCTACTCGGAAGAAGTGTTCGGGATATTTGAACTGTTCCATATACTTCTGGAGTTGTTCGTCCGTAAGACTGCCGAAGTTTTCACCACTGCAGTCGCAGATAAAACAAGGTCCGGCGATGATGTCAATCATCTGCCGGGCATCAGATTTCATATAACAGCGTTCGATTTTCCAACCGTCCGCACCGCCGTGCTCGACGGCCATATAGCGGTCCAATCGAACGCAAGGGTCTGTTCCATCAAGGCAGTAGCCGTAGATGGAATAGCCACCCATGCCTCCCTGGAAGGCCTTGTTGTCACTGGAGATGACATAGGTTCGGGAGGTCTCGGAGTAAGGGGCATTGAAGCTATCCTGGCTGAAAACCACATAGCCGGAAATGTGCTTACCTTCCTCTTCGGCTTTGTAGAACTGAGATCTCAGTTCGGAATAAGACATGTCGATCTCTTCAGGCTCTGCATAAACTGCACGATTAAGAGGCATACTATTCAGTTTGCCTTCTTCGTTGCAGACGATGCAGACAGGTTCTTCAAAGGGATAGAACGCCTCAATATAACCGCCCACAAATTTCTGCATACCTGCCAAAGAACCGTCAATTGTACCCACACGGGCCAGCTTGCCGGGCTCCAGTATCACTACAGTGATATCTTGGCTTAATGCTTTGGCAGCATCCATATCGAAATCAACGTGGGTAAAACCGATGCTATCACAGAAATATGCGGCAAGCTTGCCGTCTTCGAGTTCTGTGACAAGAACGTCCGATACCGACATTGAACGGCCCTTAAAGCCGTCCGGGTGATCGAAATTGAAGGTAGCAAAAGCGTCTTCCAAGGTGCTTCCGTCGATCTCTCCGTCAAAAACGCAGTCATAAATGGAACTGTCGATTTTTGTCGGATCATCTACCTTTTTCGATAGCCAATCCTGGCCCATGAATGCTCTGCCTTCCTCATCTCGGTCCAAATTGATTTGGTATAGTTTTACTTCCATTATCTGTCGCGATCCTCCTTTTTCTTTGTGAGTCCAACCTTCATTTGCAGTTGCTCGTTGACATCCTTACCACATGCGGGTGGCTCATTAACGACTGTGTAGTCGGTAAGGCCTTCGATGATTCCTGCTGCAGCTGCACGGCCAACCTCATCGTTATCCAGGTGAAGGCGTAACGTTTTGATATTGGGATTCTCACTTAGGAATCTGCTCAACGCTACGGGAACAACTCCCTGGCGTTTAGGGGCAAAGACGCCTGCAAGAGAAAGCAACGAAGCGTTCTTCCAGTCGCCACCTTCATAAAGCTGCAGTGTTGCATAACTCAACAGATCGATTGCGGACTCAAAAACATGCACGGTATCCGCCGTAGGGTTAGTGGCAATCGAAAAGGAGTAACGCTTATCGCTGCCGGTAGCTTCAGACTTATAGGCACTGAAGGTGCTTCTTAGCGCACCATAGCGAGGCTTTCCTTCGCTGTCATAGCCTACAAACAGAGCATTATTATAATTGGCAGTCTGGAAAAGAAGCTTGTTGGCAATGCAGTAGTCAATGATTGTGGGATGAATTCCACGACCTTGGAGGTACTTCCTGACCTCCTCACAGTTCTCAGTCACCTCCGGGAGAAGTAACTTTCTCTCTTTAGGGGCAGGTGGTTCTTTAGGCGGAACATAGTCCTTAAAAGTGCCACCAGTCAACTGGCGCACCGCATCAGGAAAAGGCATTCCCTTAACCTTGACCAGATAATCCAATGCCGTCCGTCCTCCGATCCCGCGAGAAAACCAGTACCATTTACCGTTACTGATTTTTAGACTGTCGTGTTCTCTGGTGCAGTAATTGCCACCATCCAGCTTAACAAGCTCATGGGGTTCATACTGTTGCAGGTATGTCAAAAGATCGATCTGCCTTGCGGCCATGATTTCGTCTGCTTCAATATAGGGCATTTATCGGCCTCCTTTCTCAGCTTCACGGATAATACTTTTGCCCCGGTCTTCGATCATGTCCCGAATTGTTTGCATGTGGTTGGTCTCGAGATCTTCAAATTGATGAAACAGATCCTCAAGGGTGACGCCTTTGTAATAGAGCGCTTTTGCGTATTCGGGTTCCAACTCCTCATTTTCAAAGATCATGAGGATATCCTCGCGCATAGCAAACTCGTAACTTTGGCGCATAATCTCAATTCGAGGCTGGGACAACAGCCAATCCACATACTTTTCTTGCTCCGCATACAACCGGTCATATAATTTTGCGTAAATGTCGTCTGCCATAGGTCTCCTTTCTAGGCTTTCTGAATGACACGCTTGAACTTCAAAGGACTCTCGTCAATGTACTGACTGATGAGTCGATGCTGTTCTTTGGTGTCAGCATAGGCCGTTATGGTGATGGTTTTGGTCTCCCAATCCAGCGTATAGCTATCAGTAGTTACATTGGTAATGTGACGTTCTGCCAAGAAGTCTCTGAACTCCTGCATGGCCTCGCGGTTATCCGACATGATGACGTTCACATAGGTTCTTTCTTTGGAGAACTTATTGCTGACTGCAACTGCCAAGCAGCATCCAACACCACTGGCAATTGCCACCACGACCATCGCAAGGTTGCTGTCTGAAGAAACAACATCCTTTGTGATAAGCAAGTAGATATAGTTTGAGACTGCCAGACAGATACCTGCAAGCAAACATCTGTTACGCTGGATCAGGATTGTTTTGGCTGTACTTAGGGCATTGTCTAGCATTTTTGCAAGGAACAGAAACGTCATATACAGAACGCTACCCATACATATCAACTCCTCCTTCCTGAAATAGAAATAGCCGTGAAGTGTTAAACTCCACGGCTATTTTGGTTTGGCATATTTACTTTGTTACCTTGATAAGCAGCCCTTCGATATCCTCCGTTGGCTTGCCTAAATTTAGGCACTTGTTCCGGAACTTCATGAGGGCGTTTCTTAACAATCTTACTTCTTCCAGATTCAGTTCTACAATTCTCTTCGGTGCTTTCTTAAATCTCATAGTACAACCTCCGTTTTTCTTTTATTATACGGAAGATTTGAGAAAAAGAAAAATGTGCAAATTATCTGGCATCCCGATCTCGGCTGCGGGTTGCAATTTCCATGGTGGAATTCATTGTCTGGGAATACTCCTTGTCCGTAATGAGACCGGCCTTCCAATCCATGAACGCTGCTGCAGATTGAGCGTCTTTGATGGCTCGAATCAATGTTTCGGGCTTGTCCCGAATCGCTTGAATCCAGGATTGGACATAGGCTTTGTGGTTGTTGATGTGTTCCGGAGAGGCAGTCTGGTCCAGATTCACCCCCATGAAGCAGGAGCACATTTCGGCAACAAGCTCTTCATACGCATACTGCGAAGAACCAAAAAAGCCACCCATATCTCGATCCAATCGAGACGGGTGGCCGGTGGCATGAGATAGCTCATGAAGGGCTGTTGCATTAAAGGCGTATTCACTGGTGAACGAACCGGGAGACGGCAGATGGATTTTGTCCTGAGACGGAGAGTAATAAGCTCGATCTCCACCGTCGGTCAGGATCTCTACCTCCATACCTTCACTGAGTTTGGCGATAAGCTCATCCTGTGTGATATCGCTTTCCTCGAAGGTAGGAAGTTCAGGCATGCCCTCAATATCGTGAGCATTAAAGACGGCGGTGTATTTGGTAGAGAGCCTGAACTCAGAGGTATTTCTGCCGTTGGCGATTTCATGCTTATACTGTTCCCAGGTAAGTGCCTTTTTGTTTTCGATATCGTAAGGATACCAGTATTCCACGTAGGTAGCCTTGGAACCGGCTTTCAAGTGCCACTTTTCTTTGGGATGGTACTTGCCGTCATTGTCCATGATCTGCACCATGGTTACCCAACGGGGGTCTGTGTAGCCCTTCAGCATCGAAATCAGGGATAACCAGAAGGCATTGCAACCGCGATAATTTGCTTTCGTGATGCCGTTATGAGGTGCATCACCACCAGTACCGCGCCATTCTTTGCGCCATTGCAAGCCATGTTCCTCCAGAACATTGGCAAAGGTTTCGGCAAGCTCAGCGCGATACTCATCCTTATTCTTCGGTTTCGCCATCGTCAATCACCTCTAATTCCTCGGGAGTTAAGGTCTCTTCGTCAACAAAGATGATCTCTCGTTTCATCTTGCATCGCCCCTTTCGGATCGTTCAACATGCAAGGGAAGCATCGGCGCATCGCCAACAGAAACGTACTTAGGCAAGGTATCCAGCTCATTCAAAAAATCTCTGGAAATAGTTTTACCGTCCCCATCTCGGTAGAGCACAACTCCCACAGGTGCACCGCAATTCAGTTCTTCTTTCAGTACACCCAAAAGGTCAGCTTCAGTTTGGTATTCGAAGGCTTCCACTGGGAACCCCTTGTTATCCAGGAACTCGATTCTACCTACAGGAGGGGTTCGAAGGCGGCCATCCAGTTGGACACCATTGTGTGCTGCCAGATCAACAAAATCTGTGTAGTCCACAAAAATAGCGTCACGGAATTGACGGCAATCTTCTGCAGTTAACTTACCGGCTAAGTAGGTGTAGATTTCTTCGTTGTGAAGAGTGAGGCTGCCTCTGGTCAGGCAAATACCCTCATCATCAAAAGAGATCTCATATCCAACTAGCCCATCAAGGTTGAGCGTATCCAATGCTCTTTGAAGGACATCGGCTTCTCGATCAAACACAGGAACATACATCTGCTCAGCGTACATATGATAGAGATCCGTCATGAGAGCATAAAGCTCTGTCTTCTTGGCTGCAGGAAGATTTCTGGATTGGATAACATCTTCAATTTCCTCGATTGTGGGAGGAATGAGATCCAGATCGCCAAATTCCGCTTTCATCTTCCGGACCATGTCCATATCGGTTTCGCCGGGTTCCAGAATTTCAGGATAAACGGGATCGTATTCCTTCATGAAGAGGACAAGGCGGGTTGCAAGACTGTTCTCCCGCTCGACTCGTTCGTGATCTGCGACAACCCAATCGGGAACAGAGTAAATATCTTCGAATTCCAGATCGGGGAGGCCGCACTGTACCATCTCGGCCAGAGATGCAAATTGGTCGTGCATTGCAAGGTTGCCGTTGAGGTATACTTCGATACGATGATCGATCAGGTTGGCATAGCCCTGTACATGGTGCTCTGCATCGGTAATGGTTGTATATCCGATAGCGATTTTTCGCAGATCATCGTATTCGCCATCCATCTTAAATTCCCTTTGGCAATATCGATTGATCAGATCTCTAGCCTGGAATGCTAACTGCAGATTACCTAAAGTAGTGTGGCTACAGCCAATTGCAAAAGGCTCCCTGGCGGACATGCGCTGCCAAGCTTCGCTGAAAAGCGGGGTGCCTTTATCCGCTAAGTACTGGTCGCAGCTACTGCCGATATAGTCGAATGCGTCGTCGGCATCCATTGTGCCTAACAGGGCATCTGTAATATCGTCAGCACCAAAGATGTTGATGACAAACTGTCCACCGGAAACAGAGTCCGGATTATAATACATCCATTCAACGAATCCGTTGTCAAGATCTACAAAAAATCGGTCCTGGTTCAAAAAATCTAATTCAGCCATTGGTATCGCCTCCATTCATGAATACGGTAATTTCGATAGTGACAGGGGTGGGCTGGATCGAGGCATGCAGAAGGCCAGTTCTCGCATTCGAGACCTTGGTAAGCATGCCGTTCAGCCGGTACACAGTTTGGTTGATTTCTTTCTGATTGTCTGCGTAGTAGTAACCAGACTCATCACTGCAGATAGGGCAGCCGTCTTGACGCAGAGCACTGATTTTGCGTCGCAGATTTCTCCCATCAATAGAAAAGAGCCGCTGCAGATCCCGACTGAGGATTGCGCGGCTCTTGCCAGTATGGTGTTCTTTCAGATAGGCGCAAATAGTAGCCTTCTTATCCATTCCGTGCGTAGCACAGGAAGGGCAAACGCAACTATCTGTCATCGTGCATCATTCCTTTCTTTCATTGATTTTGCTTGGTCGGGCAAAGTGAATCCGTAAATCTTGGCAATGTCATCGCCAAGCCTGATAGTCACTCTGTCAATGTCTTCTTCTGTCAGCGTGTGGTCCAGGATCTTACCCTGGAACTCTTCAATCGCCTCCGGCGTGGCATCGTCCCGGTATCGTCGATAGAGGTAGTAGTTGTGACCATCATGGTGGTATCCGTCCATCCGGAAATCGCCACGGTCATCTACATACCAGGTCACACCATCCAGTTCTGTGTAGAGGCAATCTTTGAGGCAACCGCTTTCGATTTCTCGATATCCAGTATGGCGGCCATCCCATCTGCCAATATCAGCAATCACGATAATGGGAGATCCAACCTGGACGTCCATCTCCCTACGTTCGTCTTCAAGATATTCGGCATTCAGATCGCTCATTAACTGGTACTTCTTTTCGTCGGAGGCATCGGAATAATCCTCTTCAAAGGCTTCATGCCAGTTAGCCCAGTCCAGATATTCGTTGGACCATATGACGTACTCGAAATGGCCCTCAGCTACATTCAAACTCATCGGGCATCCCCTCGATTTCTCATCGCAGATTTCTCTCGATCTGCAGAGCTGATTTCAACGGAATCCAAATCGACTGTGGAAAGAGAGTAGAACTCTTGCTCCCAGTCAGGATGATTCTTCAGGAAAGCCTCGTTGGTAGCGCTGATGCCGAGGTCCTGACGACCTTGCGCATCGGAAGTCGCATATACCTGCTCGATCCTGCCATCTTCGAAGACGATCCGCATTCCTTCCTTGATTTCATTTCCGTTCCTATCGTAATAGGCCGGTGCACGATAGTCAGGACGGGCTTCGTAGCTGACATCGCAGTCAGCCCAAGGTACCATTCCGCTGAAATACAGTTCTTCGGCTTTTTCCTGGGCTTCTTCAATGGACTCGGCCTCAACTTCGATTCTGCCGTAGCTGATGTCCTTAACGTCCACGATATATTTCACCTTGCATCACTCCTATCATGTGTGGATTTTTGGACAGGGTAACGCTCCAGATATTCGTGCAGCTTCACAAAGTAACCGTTCCACTCCCAGTCCTTTTCAGCATCGACAGAACGTTTCTTCACGTAGCTGCCGGGGATCTTATCCAGGGAAATGGCTTCTGTGGTTAGCAAAGATCCCATGCGGTTTACAACAGCCCAATCAGTGATTTGAACCGGTTTTTCCAGGTCCTCACTGTGGTGTCTGACCAGATATTGGTAGACGCCCTTGGGAAGTGTTTCGGGATCTACATAGCTCTCCGTGAAGAGCATAGGCGTTCCGAAAACAGTTACTGTTTGAAAACGAAGATCTTTTGCGTTTTTTCCGTAGCTCATATTCTTACCTCATCTTGCATCGCCCCGGTCCTTTCTGGTCGGGGGAATTGGTGTTCCATTGTCATCATAGTTTTTGGGATCTGCAGCGGGTGTTGCCCAGCCGAACATGGAGCCTGCCTTCATAGCTTCTTCCTGGCCTCTGGTAAT
>ERZ808030.22-NODE-22-length-16201-cov-3.336145_pt1 | contig 16201 bp, 17 predicted proteins | sample MGYA00380186_ERZ808030 | MGnify/ENA primary metagenome ERZ808030 (study PRJEB31490, sample SAMN06133386) | cow dung metagenome | isolation source: M7 | host: cow | place: China: Chengdu | collected 2015-05 ...
AGTCTGTACCATTAGCGTTTCGGCCGGAGCCGTCCCATGTAACATAGACATTATCTGGGTCTTCATCGTGGACAGTTCGGTTTAAAAGCAACACTGGGCGTTGGTATCTACCCATTAACTGGTTAGCAATTAAACCTGTGATGTTTCGGTTGGACTCATTTTTGCCTTCGAGTTTTACTGCTAAGACTTGATTCTCTAAAAGATTTTTTTCTTCAATTATGCGTTCAATTATCTCCAAGCTTGCGTCTCTTGCTTTATTCTGTCTGTTTCGAATGTTTGTGCAATTTCTGCAGGCTTGCTCAACTCTCGTTTCGAACTGACCCTTACATCCACGCTTTGTGGAAGGAATCTGTTCATATGCACGAAACTCAAGCATAGACTCAAATAACATTAACTTCTCTTCTACAGTTCCGACACGAGTAATCGCATTCACACCAGGTGCGATGTAGAAGGAAATTCCGTGTGGTGTTACGCGGTCTTTAAGCTGGAATGCTTGCTTTGTGACCATACCACGCAGGAATGGATTTCGGATATTGGCTAAGCCTTTATCCACTAAGTATCTCGTTTCAAAATCTCTCAAATCCATAACGTCAGCAAGGATACCAAGAGCAACTAAATCCAAATACTGGTCTGCATAATCAACATGAAGCAATTGATCCAAATAAGAACAGAATTTGTATACCATACCTACTCCAGACAATGATTTAGTAGGATAGTCGTCCATTTGGTTGTTAATTACGCAAGCGTGTTCAGAATAGTGAGTTGTATTATGATGGTCAATAACCAGCACATCTACTCCTCTATTGTGAAGTTCTTCGTGAATTTCAAATTCATTTGAAGATGAATCGGGAGCAATCACAAGCTTCACATCACTTGGCACTGTCTCCGGAATAATACCGTGAGCCTTGTTTGTATGAGGTCTATAAAAGACATTGTTCTGCACAAAGCCTGGGAAAAGGCAGTTAAGATAATTGATAAGAACTGCCGCAGATGTGAAACCATCACAGTCACTATCAATTTGAACTAAAACCTTATGACCTTGTGCAATGTGGGAAACTAACATTTTTGCGCCAGTCTCCATATTGGTAATTGTGGCCGGGTCAATAACATCGGCCTCCGAGGTATTAAGATAATGAGTTACCTCGTCTGCGGGAATCCCGCGGTTGACAAACACCTGTTCGACCACTGACAAATGTGGGATGCGAGGTGCCTTTAGTTGAAAATTCATATGAAAGTCAACCTCCTTTCATACAAATCACCAAACATCTATAACTATTCTTCAAAATAGATTAACCACCTTTCGCCTTACAAGAACACTCTGCTTGAGAAGAGCTTTAAGAACTTTTCAGGCCCTTCATCAATAGGACTTGCCTTGTAACTTGTAATCATATTTCTGTCAAACATAAAAGACAGAGTTACAAAGTTCTTATATTTAGCATGAAGTTTCTTGAAATTGGCTACAAGATGCTGATGTTCTTTATCTCCAATCTCTTGGAACTGTCTATCGAATGCTACTATAATTTCCTTTGCGCCAGCATCAATCAGCATTTGAATCTGATAAGCTGAGATATTACTACCACAACAAGCCACCGAAATATCATTTTCAATTCCAAAATAGGACTGATACAACAAACAGCTTTTTTCTGACTCAAAGATAATAGCCTTACCCATTGTCTTAATATTTTCTTTGCTGTTGTTCAAGTTGTATAAATTCATTCCTAATGGGTGGTTGTAGAGTTCTTTGTTGATACGAATCGGTCTATATTTACCGAATCGCTCACCCTCATCTGCACACAGGGTACGGCCACGTAGTCCGATAAACCTGCCATCCTTATCAAAATGTGGGATTGTAATCTGGTCACCGCCAGGGTAGAAACCAATGTAGTTATGCCTAATGGCTTCTTGAGTGATTCCTTCGCGCAACCATGGGCCAATCTTTAACTGATAATTCAAGCGTGTCAAGATAATTGGGTCAAACTCCTTGAGCGTTACTCGGAGGTCTTTGATTTCAGTTGCCTGAATTCTATCATAATTGTTCAGGAATTTCCAATCCTCAATTTGGTCTTCGTCCTGAACCTCGTATTTTGTGGACAAACCGAATCGATATGCCACCCAGCGCACCGCATCATTCAAGTCATATTCTTTATTTCCTTGAATTGCAGCGACCTTACTACAAAGTTCGAAGATATCAAATGAGGTGCCGCAACCTGTATAACACGCAAACAAATCTGTGTTTTCATAGTAATACAACTTACGACTTCCTTCTCCTGGCAAGTTATGACAGATAGTAGAAGAGAGGATACCAAAGTCTGTCCACTCTGGGTCTCCTCCCCATTCTTGAAGTAATTCAAAAATGTTATCTACTGTCAAAGCCTCTCGAATATCCGACTTGGAATAGGGAAGGGTATTAATAAGTTAACACCTTAACGCAAGTGCCAAGCAGGCCGTACTGCTCAGTCACGTATTCGCAGAGATACTGCTGAGGGTTTTTCTTTGCGTCATTACCCTTGCGGTCCTTGAGGATGTTTCTTGCACATTCAGCGGACATCTTATACTCATAAGCTCTGCCCTCAATGTTCATGACAGCCTGAGTTTTAGCAGCATTCACATTGAAGTTCTTAGGAGTATTATCTCTCTTCTGATTTCTCTTTCCGCCATTGCCCTGGCTCTTAGCCTTAGCATTGACATTATTCCTATTGTTCTTATTAAAATTCTTTCTCTGTTCAGCCATATCAATTTCTCCTTTTCAATTAGAAGGCGCCTTCGTCCTCTGTTATAATTTTAATGTCTTCCATTGTTAGAATTTCATAATCATATGTCGTACAGAACATTGGTTTAACTCGACAAGTGCCGAGGTCGCCCTTACACCATAGGATTACGCCTTTATATCTACCTCGTCTATTCTTATAGACGGAGAGTTTTAGGTTTGGTTTGTCGAAAGTGTTTGCAGAAAGGATTGACTCCAATGCCGCAATATCTTCCTCTTTTACACCCAACAAGATTGAACCATAGTCAATCTTATCGGCAATAGCTTTCGCACCACGCAGTAAGTTTTGGTCAGGTGTCTTTGCCTCTTGGTAATCACCATTCAACTGCGTAGCTGACATGATGAAGATACCATACTGGTTGCACAAATCTTTGAGTCGGATAGACAACATAAACAAGATATTATCTTCACGCAACTTAACACCACCAGAACGCTTTGTGATTTCTTCCAAAATCTTTAAGCTGGTATGAATGTAATCATGGAATACATATTTCACATCAAAATCTCGAATATGTTTTTTAATACAGTCTTCGATATCTTTCAATGAGAAGTCAGGCATTTCTACGATATATAATGGACTATCAGAAAGAATTCTTGCGGCCTCGCGGACACGATCTTCTTCGTCACCATCATACTTACCATTCAAGATGTGGTCTTCGTTTACGTTTGACAAGAATGCAAGCATCATTGTCTGAATTTCTTCTTTCTCCTGCTCTGTAGAGATATACAAAACAGGTTCTGCTGTGCCATTCTTAATCCAACCAAAAATTTCATCATAAATTCTGTTACAAGCGATATAACAAGCATCCGCAATCATTGTACGAGATTTACCAACACCAGTAGGAGCTGAACGCAAGTAAAACTTTTTCAATCTCGCACCACGAGTTACTGTATTGATAAGTGGTCCATAAAGTGGAACACCTACTTCTGGATACTGCTTCAAGCGGTCAATCAAGTCAAAAACTCCATCGCCTGCTTGGTAAGAGTCGCTATTAACATCATCTACAAACTTCATTCGAATTGCTTCAATGGTATTGTCTACCTTTGTTGCAATATCTTCCAAAGTTGCATTATCAAGCCAATCTTCTTGTGCTTGTTTCTTCTTAACGTCCAAGATGTTGTCGGGGTCATAGATATATGAAACATCAACTCCATAATTGTCATATGCTCTCAACAGAGTCATCTTTTTTAGACGATTGTAATAATAGTCAAAAGCGGATGGAATTGCTGCATCAGAAATCTTCAACAGCCACTCTTCGCCTTTATTTTGCTTAAAGCTCGCCGCACTTTTCGGTCTTGAAGATAAGAAGTCTGAAATATTCTCCAAAGTGATATTCTCTGCGCCCAACTCATAAATCTTATAAATGGCGCCGAACGCAATTCTGTGGAACTCGTCTGGAAAATCTTCGTCGGTAATAGTATACTTATCTGTGAAGTCCAAAAGCTGAGGCGTATTATACACGCAACCAATTACTTGCATGATTGCGGTTGTGTCTACATATCTACTACTCATTTTCTACCTCTTCTTCATCCAAAAATGTGAATAGTTCTCGTTTCTTAATCTTGCGTTGAGGAACGGGAATGTGAACTTCTCTTACTTCAATAATCATTTTTTCCGGTTTGAGAATTTCCTCATTCTTTTGGTTCGCCAACCAGATATTGTAGTAGTAGTTATAAGCATCATTATACACATAAGGTACAATGCCTATGCCACCCTTAGCTTTTTCAATACTATTCCCTTTAACCTCAAAGAAGTAAACCAACGCTTTCAAAATGCCAGAGTATGTATAATTATACTTTTCTCTATATTCGTTGATTTGTTTGCGGACACGCGGATTGACGAATTCCTCTTTGAACATATTCATAATATATTTTTCGAGTTCTTCTTTATCTTTCTCGTCCTTTTCGCGCTTCGCAGCTTCCCTCTTGTGACATTCTAAGTGAGCATATCGCCTTGACGATACCTGTTCAAAAGGCATCCTGTCACGGTCAAATCGTTCGTTGCAATATACGCAAGTTACCCAATGCGCCATGGCTATACACTCTCCTTTTCATTACTTTATATATATATTATATCATATTTTTAATAAAAAATCAACCCGAGGATTTTTATGCCTCGGGTTGACGGTTTTATCTTATAGACGCTTCAAGTCGAAAATAATCATATCCAACTGTGCAGCCTGATCAGCGGTACAATCGCCAACCTTCTTACCTCTGCCGAGATGGCTCTCGACAATCTGAGTAATCTTAGCTGCGTTAGTAGGACTACCCTTCTGCATCAACTGACCTACGATAGTCTGGAATTCATCCATTAATGCAGGGAAGTCATAAGAAGGTTCATCCACGTGCATCTGAGCAGCGGCATTAGTAACAGCACCAGCTCCACGAGTAGCGGCTTCCTTATCGATTGCATCTGCGATAGCATTTACAAGGTTGTCATAAGTGAAGTCGATTACGTCAGGAGTGTAGCGGAAACGAGAACCAGCTACATATCTTGGAGTTCCACGGAGGAAGAGCTTAGTCTGTACGCCTGCTTCAGTATCAACAGCCTTAGAGAAGCCGATGATATCGCAAGTTCTCTCACAAACGAGTCTTGCTCTCTTATCAAGAGTAGGTACAATCTGATTGTACTCCTTGCCAGTTTCGTCAGTGAAGACCTTGTCTTCAGAGTGAGAGATAAGAACCAGACCGTAATCCATCTGAAGAATCTTTCTGATGCATTCGTCGAACTCAGTCATAGCCATCTTATAACCCTTACCATAAGGAATCTCAGCGATGTTATCGTAGGAGTTCTTAGCATCGGATGCCTGGCCGCAAATGTATTTCTCACAGTAGCCATATGCGATATCCGCAGTGTCGATAACAACAGTCTGGAAGATGTTCTTTACTTCTGGGTCATTGAGTTCGCGAAGAGTCTTCTTAAAATCGCCCCAGCTGTTCATAGGCTTAGCCATGATACCAGGAATTGCAGAGTAACCCTTTTCGAACGCAAGAACGATTGCGCCAGGGAACTGCGATGCGATAGTAGTCTTACCACTCTTAGGTGTTCCGTAGAACAGAACAGAATATCCACGAAGGTTTCTACTTACCTGATGAGGTTTAATATCTAATAGTGAATTTCCCATTTTTCTTTTCTCCTTATATAATATCTAAACAATATTCAATTAAAAATTCTTGTTAACCCCTCGTGGGGGCTGGGGTTTCAATTAGAAATCGAAACCACCAGCGGCAGGAGCTGCCTTAGCGGCACCGCCCTTAGATGCCTTATATTCGTCGCTACGAGCCTTCATAGCAGCGAGATCAGTCTCACGCTTAGCCATGCAATCCTTAAGCTCGGAAGCAGTAATAGTAGATTCGTCATCCCAGAGATAAGGCTCCTTCATAGCCCAAGTAATGACAAAGTCCTTACGAGTGCTCTTAACTTCTCTTACAGAAGCCTCACCGAATGCAGACTCTTCCTCGATAGTGCGAGTGATAGTCTCGCTCACCTGACGACCCTTAACCTTAGTGAAGACAGGGTTCTTTGCAGAAGCATCCAAGCCTTCAAAGTAGTTCATAGCGTTAGGATTGAGAACAGAAAGTTCGATAGGCATCAAATCATTTCTGAAGTTGAAGATTGCACCACGAACGATAGACTTCTCAGGAGTCTGTCTCTCTTCATTTGCGTCAACATGGCTAACGTTAGTGATAATCATGTCAACCTCAAATGTGTTACGAGTCTTTTCATCCTCGTTGATAGCGTTAACTACGTGGATGAAACCACCTTCGTTACGCTTTACGCTAACAAGCTCTTCCTTACCGTTTCTATCAGAATAGAATTCATTCAAACCGATAGCAGAATCGATACGAAGCTTAACAGCCTTGTCAGCGCCATCCTTCATAACAGTACCGAGCTTACCATTGATGATATCGCTCAAAGTGCTGAAAGAAGCATTTGCCTTACCCTTAGAGGTAGTAGCAGTTACATATGTGAAGTGAACTGGAACGATGTTAACACCTGCATCGTCAGTTGCGATTTCGATGTTACCAGAAATGAACTCTGTACCAGGGTTCTTACTGTTGTCACCAGTTACCTTGAGTTCCAAATCATGCTGATAAAGTAAACCTTCAATGTGAGTTCTGTTAATCATTGCACTTTTCATGTTCTTAAATCTCCTTAATCAATCTTATAATTTTTTCCTTTTTCAGTTAAAGCATAAACCACTGGGTCTGCTCCGACTTTCTCACAGAATCCGTCTGTTACCAACTTACGGAGAGAGCCAGACACCGCTCTGGAACTAATAAACAATCCCTCAGCAACATCTCTTGCTTTTACCATAGGCATATCAGACTTCTGCATCCAATCCAGAATCATCTTGCCATTGTCAGTAACCTCAGGTTTATCATTCTTAGAGTCCATCAGCGCATTGATATACGCCTGAACAGAATCAGTCATTTTGTCAGCAACCACTTCGGGAGCGGCAGCCATTAACGCATTTAGAAAATCAATAAATTCTTGTTTCATAATAGTATTACCTCTTTTTATTTTTCATTTACTTTATATATATATTATATCAAATTTAATTTGAAAAATCAATTAGTGTCTTCTATAATGTTGGTATTGGTAGTTAACTCCATTGTAATCGTAGGTTTCCGAGCAATCGTCCTGCACCCATTCTTCCATTTCGTCGAGATTTGGAAAATAAGTGTCCACATTATCGTGGTCTTTCAGAATTCTAGTCAAATAAACCTCTTGACAGTAAGGAAGTAATTCACGATAAATCATTCCTCCGCCAATGATAAACACGGGAATACCAAGATCCAATTCCAAGAATGACTTGACTTCTTCCATGCTTGAGTGTTTGATATCTATATCATTATCATCTACTTCTTGCGAAGTTACAATGATATTGAATCTGTTTGGGAGAGGTTTTTTGGGAAGTGAATCCCAAGTCTTTCTGCCCATAACTACGGTTGAATCATCGGTTAACTGCTTGAAACGCTTCAAATCATCAGGAATGCGCTCCAAGAGCCCTCCATTAAAACCGATACCGAAGTTATTATCGACAGCAACGATTGCCGCAATCATGTTAAATACCCAATTCAAGTTTCAACTGTGGCTGCATAGGTGCATAATTAACCATGTTGAAATCTGAAATAGCCATGTTGTAGAAATCAGTTACCTCTGGATTAAGTTCCAGATGTGGAGCAGAAGTCAGTACCAATTTACCCTCATATTCTGATTTCAGAATCTCGTAACGACGCAACATTTCATAAGCCGCATCCATATGACGGTCATAAATTTGCTCGTTAGCAACCATATGAGAGAATACTCCAGCTTTATATCCAGTATGGCGCGCAATCATCATAAGCAATGCCGCATACTGAATTTCATTGATACCTCCTGGACCAGAAGCAGTAAGCATATCACCGCTACGCTGAACCAAAAGCATATCAAGATAATCTCCATCTTCTGCATTTCTTACATTCCAAATAGTAAGGAACGCACAAGGTGCAAGACCAGGAGTCTCATGCAGGTCGGTTTCCTGCCATAGAGAAACAATTTTACGGCGACCATATGGGTCTTTCTGAATGTCTGCGATAAGATTGTTAATCAAATCATAACGACTTACAGTTGCGCCATAGCGCTGACCGATTGTACCGTCGCCAATATCCCATTCATCCCACCAAGTTACGCCCATGTCATGCATAGTAGCAATGTCATTTGTTGGCTTCTGGTAGATAGTAAAGATTTCTCTAATACCTGTCTTCCAAGCCTGTTGGCGCAAAGTGCAGATTGGGAATTCACCCTTACTTAAATCGTAAGTTCTAAAAGTGTGGTTGACTGAGATGGTGTGGGCAGGAGTGCCATCCGCATAATGAGGACGTGGATTTACATCCTTGTAACCTTCATTGAGAATGCGGGTAATCATCTCACTCATGTATCTATCCGCTTTAGTCATTGAAATCCTCCTTATTTAATACTATATCCAAATTCTTTGGCTTTGAAATAATCTTGCCAATAATCTTCTCTTTCATTTAACTTTGTTCTGTCACATTCTTCTACAATTTCAAATGTAAAATTCTCGACTCCAATAGCTAACATAGCAGGATATAGTTTGTTACGAGTTGGAGTTTCTGCGCCAATGCCTCTCTTGATGTGTTGCTTCCAACGGTCAGCAATGTTGGCAGCTTGGCCGATATAACACATACCATTTTCTAAATTGGTAATTTTGTAAATTCCAGTGTGAACACCTTTACCAACAACTCTACCAATCATATCTGTATATGGGTTTTCATAATAAACTTTCCAAATAACCTTATTTAAAGGTTCGCTATCTCTTAAATATGGAGTGACCTCGCGCAACCTTTCGATTTCTCTGATATCTTCCTCAGAAAGCACAAGTCGGTAGAAGTTTGCCTTCTCAGCCATCTCATGCGCGCGTTTGTTTGCTTCGACAGCAGCGTTGGTTAAAGATTGCATATTAGCCAACACGCTCTCTACTTCGGATAGTTCTAGTCTCTTGGTCTGAATATTCTCTTGGAAACTCATCATTAACTCATGCAAAGTGTCCAGATATTCAGATTGAGCATCTATTTCATCTTGACGATATTTATCACCAATAGCCTGAGCATTTGTAGCGAGTTTTTCTTGCATTTCATTCATACAAGACTCGTAAACTGCGTTGGCAGATTGGCGATTGTTTTCCATCATTTGTTGCAGACTTGCGCCGATCTCGTCCCTTCGGGCGGTCATAGCGTAAACTTCTGCGTGCAGAGCAGCGTTCTCTTCTTGGAGTTCGCCATTCTTGCGGATTGTTTCTTGGTCTAGCTCTTGCGCAACTTTCATTCTCGGACGCAACACGAAATACACCGAAATTGCGCCGACACCTAAACCAAGGATGATGCCGAGGAGTATTAACATTTAGAGTAAAAAAAGCGGGGTAGATGTAGAACCTACCCCGCCGCTTCGCTCTTTATATATTACTCAGCGTCAGTTGCGTCTGGGTCGAAGCTCATGCCATCAGCAGTGAGGGACAAGAACTTAACAGCCTTGTGAGTGCCATCCTCAAGCTCGATTTCAGCAGGTGTACGAACACCAAGACCCTTTCTCTGGATAGCAGAAGTAAAGATGCCATCTACCTGGCGCTTCTCGAGACCGAGAGCCTCTGCTACATCAGCGGCAGTAACCTGAGCGCCGTTGATCTCCTTCAAATAATTAAGAACCTTCTTAGAATTTTCCTTCATAGCCATAATCGTAATCTCCTTTTAAAAATAAATATTTTGGTTATTTCTTAAGCTCTTCAGCTTATATAAACATTATATCAAAAAATTTTTCAAAAGTCAAGATTTTTAAGAATTTTCTTTCTCAAGAATCTCTTGAACGAGGACATCAATTTCCATCATATCCTCCAGGCTCATTGCATGGCCGGAAAGGGTCATAATCTCGTCCTGAGCCCTTGCTACTTCCTTTGGGTCAGAACTGTTTTGAATAATTAACTCGCACTTTGCGATTTTCTGAGCCAGGTTTTTGCGTTCTTTTCGCTTCATAAAATCTTCATCCTTAATCTTTACATTTATATTATATCAAATTTTTTTTAATTTGTCAAGAATTTTTCAATAAATTCCGCTTCAGTGAGAACTGGGACGCCCAGCTTCTGAGCAGCTACATTCTTGGCAGATGATGAAGTGTTGTCGTTGTTAATGAGATAGTTAGTGTTCTTGCTTACCGAACCGACAACTTTGCCTCCTCGGCTTTCGATGTCAGCCTGGAGCGCACTTCTATTCTTGTACTGTGTTAATTTACCAGTAATAACAACTGTAACTCCATCCAAGGAGGTTGAAGTTACCTCTTTTTGCTCGACCTCTTGGACTGTAATGTATTTTTCTACAATTGAGTCCGCAAGTTCGTAATCAAAGTTTACAATCGCATTATGCATTTCCAAACCAAAACCATCAATGTTATAGAATTTGAAACCGCCATCGACTGCATCTCTGAAACTCTCCCAAGAACTAAAACACTTACTCAGTTCTTTAGAAGCAGAAGAGCCAATAAGAGGAATGCCTAAGGCACATATGAAAGAATTCAAGGTACAATGTCTAGATGCGTCAATAGCATCAAGAACCTTTTCTACGGATTTCGGACCAAAACCAGGTTTCTTAACCCAATCTTTGGCATAATCTTGCAAGCAATACAAGTCAGCTACATTAGATACCCAGCCCCAATTCATGAGCTTTTCGAGGGTCATCTTTGAAAGCCCCTTGATATCCAAACCTTTCTTTCCACAGAAATGGTCTAATTTATTAATGAGTTTCCCCTCGCACGAGATGTTTGTACAAACAAGGAATGTTGAATCATTGTCTGTACGCTCGGCCACAGGACCGCCGCAAATCGGACAAACAGTTGGCATTTCAAAAGTTTCTCCGTGAGACTCTTTTTCTGCAGAATAAATCTGAGGAATAATCATATTGGCTTTGTAGACTTCGACTTTTTGACCGACGTGAGCATTGTCGCCAAGAGTTTCTCTCATAATGCTAACATTATGAAGGCTAGCCCTCTCGACAGTTGAACCATCAATGTCAATGGCCTCGAATACTGCGATAGGAGTGAGAACTCCAGTACGTCCCATTGTCCACTCAATTCTGAGTAACTGAGTGCCATATGCCTCATCATAGAACTTGAAAGCAATCGCGTTCTTGAAGTGGTGGGATGTTTCGCCCAAACTAAGACCATACTTTACATCGTCAAATTTGAATACGATTCCGTCTATTGGATAAGAGTATTTTGTTGCCAAGTGCTTGATATCGCTAACAACATTTTCAAGGATTGGCTCCTTGAGTTCATCGGCACTTAGGCAGATTCGAGGAACAGTTGTAAAGCCCCATGCGCTGAGTTGATTGAGTCGCATATTCAAAGTGTCGATTTCGTCGAGACCTTTCAATACGTCCCATGCAACAAATTGCAGCCTACGCTCGGCGCACTCTTTTGAATCAAGCAAGCGGATACTTCCAGCCGCAAAGTTTCGCGGATTTTTATATTCGTTAGCAAAAAACTCAAAATCATTATAGGTACAAATCACTTCTCCATCCACGACAAGTTCGTCCTTATACTTGATTCTTTTAGGAATCGAAGGAATAACCATCGCATTGTGGAAGATACCCTCACCAATAAAACCGTTTCCACGTGTCTCCGCACTCACTAGCTTACCATCTACATAACGAAGAGAACAAGTTAACCCGTCCATCTTGCACATTGCAACTGCGTTGTGACGTGCAAGGAAACCCGTAACTTCGGACAAGTCCTTAGTCTTCGCCAATGATAGCATCTTATGATTATGCTCCACTTTTTCGAGCTGGTTCATAACCTGATAACTAATCACCTGCGTAGGGGAGTCTGGTAATGCGAACCCGGCATCCATTTCAAGAGCCATAAGTTCGAAATACATATCATCCCACTCTTCGTCAGACAGCACAGGAGTGCCCTTATCGTATTGTAGAGTAGCAAGATTCAGTTTTTGAATTAAATCAATCATTTTTTCTTTCATTTCAAAACCTCTTTCTTAACTCTATATATATATTATAACATTTTTTTATAAAAAAATCAATGGGAGGAAGCTATCGTAATAGCTTCCTCCAAATTTTACCCGATCAATGTCAACCATTCATCTTCTAAACGACGTTCTACAAAGTATTCATAATATTTATCAAAAGGCAGGCTATAAACTTTATCCATGTCGTCTTCATCACGGAAAGTTACTCCATCGCCAAAGAACACATCATAGATCTGTTCGTCTGTGGTATCTTTTCCAAACACAAGGTCGGTAAAAGCATCCCATCCTTCTTCTAGCATATCATTAAGAAGGGAATCTCCCAAATCAGTATGCAAAGAATCTTCAATTGCTCTAAAGGTTGCAATAATGTTTTGCATATGAGTTAATGCTGAATAAAAACCTTCTCTTGTAATCATATATTTACCTCTTATACTTTAGTTACTGAAAGGAGTTTAGTTCCTTTCAGAATTTGATTTCCAACTGAAATTCGTCCAAGCGCAGGTACTTCTGTAGCAGAAATGCAAATTGAATTGCTCAAGCCGCAAACGAGAATATTATCTTCGTCAGCAATCAATGCCGCACAAGTCAAATCACCAGTCTTATCTGTTGGTTTGTAACAAATCAAACCTTTTCCTCCACGCTTCTGGGTAATCAATTCACTAAGTTCAAATTTCTTACCAAGACCAGCTTCAGAGAAGACAGCAAGACTATCTGTGTCATGTCTTACAGGCAATGCCGCAACAATGTAATCTCCATCATTAAGGTTCATACCCTTAACACCAGAAGTAGCACGAGAAGTAGCAGATACATCCATAGAACTGAACTTAATTGCCATACCCTTACCAGTTACAAGAACGAGAGGTTCATCCTTAACCAAGCTTACAGAAACAAGTTCGTCGCCTTCTTTAATAGAGATAGCCGCAATGCCTGTCTTTTTCTTAGTTTTTACATACTCTTCAAGAGTAGTTTTTTTAACCATACCATTCTTTGTTACGAACAATACATATTTTGCATCTGTATCACGATAGATAGAGTAAATAATAGAAGCCTCTTCATCTCTATCCATAGCAACCAATGACTTAATAGACTGACCCTTTGTTGCATTTGTGCCTGCTGGGATTTCATCAACCAAGAGACGATACATTTTACCCTTGTTTGTGAAAATCATAAGAGAATCAATTGTGTTGGTGCGAATTACTGCTTGAGTAATATCGTCCTGTGTTTTAACCCCCTTGCCACCTCTCTTTTGAGTTCTAAAAGAAGTTGCAGGAACACGCTTAATTAAGCCACCCTCAGTCATAATAACTACACACTTTTCAGGCTCAACAAATTCGATTTCTTTCTCTTCCTTTGTTACTGCGGCCTGGGTGATTGTAGTTCTTCGAGCATCACCATATTCATTCTTGACTTCCTCGAAGATTCTCTTAAGCTCTGGCGTTGGATTCGCCAAAATACCTTCCAATCTCTTGGACTCAAGAACTTTTTCATTCTTTTCATTCTCAATTTCGATTTTTTCCAATCTTGCCAAACGAGAAAGTTTCATATCAAGGATTGCCTTCGCCTGAACTTCAGACAAATTATACTTCGCCATCAAGTTCGTTTTAGCGACTGCCGCACTTTCAGACTTCTTAATCAATGCAATAACATTGTCAATGTCCTCAAGAGCAATCAAAAGACCATCCAAAATGTGAATTCTCGCTTTGATTTTATCCAAATCAAATTTGGTTTTTCTTAACAGAACATCACGCTGATGTTCAATATAACTCTCAATTAACTGTTTCATATTAACAAGAACTGGCTTCTTGTCAATCAAAGCAACCTGATTGAAACTATAAGTGTTCTCCAAAGGAGTCAACTTAAACAATTTCGATACAATAGGTTCAGCGCTTACGCCCTTTTCCAATTCAATAACGAAACGGACACCATCTTTGTTACTTTCATCACGAATTGCGGCAATGCCATTGAGTTTGCCTTCATTACAAAGTTCATCAATCTTAATAACTAAGACTTCTTTAGAAACCTTATAAGGAATTGAAGTGAAAACGATTGTATCGCCTCTTTTATCGCTTTCAACGACATATTCACCACGAATTCTCGCTCTTCCCTTACCAGTCAAATAAGCAGAAGGAAGTTCGTCCTTGTTTACAACCAATCCGCCTGTTGGGAAATCCGGTCCAGTGATGTAATTCAATACATCCTTAACAGGACACTCTGGATTCTCAAGAATGTGAATAGTTGCATCCATAACTTCAGTAAGATTGTGAGGTGCAAATGAACAAGCCATTGCCCATGCGATACCAGAAGTACCATTAACAATCAAGTTAGGGATACGACCTGGAAGATAAATTGGCTCTTCCTCTTCATCAGTATACGCATTCTGCCAATCTACTGTATTCTTTTTAATGTCTGCAAGCATTTCCTCACCAATCTTGGAAAGCTTACATTCAGTATATCTGTAAGCCGCAGGTTCATCACCATCTCGGCTACCATTATTACCATGCCATGCAATCAGCGGGTATCTCATATTCCAAGGCTGAGACATCCAAACTAATGCACCATAAATCGAACTATCACCGTGTGGGTGGAATCGACCCATCGTATCACCGACAGGCTGAGCGCACTTAACAAACTTCTTGTTGTTCATATATCCTTTATCGAACATATCATACAAAAGTCGTCTATTAACTGGCTTTAAGCCATCTTCGGCGGAAGGGAGTGCACGATCGGTAATGATACTCATACCATAATCGAGCATACTCTGTTCGACTTCATCTGTAATTGGAGTACAAATTATTTCGCCCATTATTTATCTCCTTTCAATACGCCAGTAGCAAGCTTGTCAGCCATTTCGTTCCACTTATGACCGGCGTGTCCTTTTACTTTTCTTAAATCAATTCTATAGCCTTTTTGATACCAATCATAATAAGCTTGAATTAAATCCATATTTTCTGGGGTTTTATTATCTGATTTTAGCCAGCCATTTCTAGCCCAACTAAACATCCATTGATTAAAAGTATTTACACAATATGCAGAGTCACTATAAACAATAGGAGGTTCTATTTGACTAAATTCATATTTATTAGTATTTACTCCATGATTTAACATAGCATATAAAATAGCTTTTAATTCTTCTCTATTATTAGTAGTATTTTCACATCTCTTACTATAAGTATATACTAAATTTTCATCATTGTCAAGTACTACCACCCCAAAGCCGCCAGAGTTGACAGCTTTTCCGTTTCCATTGCAACTTCCATCTGTGTAAATTACCATGTTTTCTCCTCTCCATCAAGCACACTTTTAATAGTAGTGGTGCTATCAGAACTAATATTTGTTAAATATGGTTGAGGATAACTATTTACAGTTCCAATAGTAGTTGTAGCTAAATCATAATATAAAGGACTATTCTTCTGAATATGAACAATATCCTCAATTAAATCATCAGGCACAAACACTACTTTCACATCTGGAGCCTGCTTAGTAATAGACTCAAAAATTCCTCTTAATTCTTCCGCATCATACATATCCATATCCACCGCGAAGATAAGAATATCTCCGGGTGTATAGGAAATCTTAGTTACATCATACATCTACATTAGCCCTCCATGCGTTCTCTTCAATGAACTTCTTACGGGGGTCAACGCTTTCGCCCATCAGACTCAAGAATACTCGAGCCGCAGCTTCTGCATCATCCATTGTAATTTGTTTCAAAGTTCTAGATTCCGGACTCATAACAGTCTGTTCCATCTCATGAGGGTCCATTTCACCAAGACCTTTCATACGACCAAGTTCAAAACTCTTACTATTGGTCTTTCTGAAAGCCTCAAGTGCAGCATCATCTTTCAAATACTGAATTTTAGTTCCCATAGTAATCTTATAAAGAGGAGGAACAGCCGCATAGATG
>ERZ808030.23-NODE-23-length-16192-cov-3.412535_pt1 | contig 16192 bp, 17 predicted proteins | sample MGYA00380186_ERZ808030 | MGnify/ENA primary metagenome ERZ808030 (study PRJEB31490, sample SAMN06133386) | cow dung metagenome | isolation source: M7 | host: cow | place: China: Chengdu | collected 2015-05 ...
GGCGTTGGCTTTGAGCGCATCCGCCGGATCACCGGCTACCTGGTCGGTACCATGGACAAGTGGAACGACGCCAAGCGCGCCGAAGAGCGTGACCGCGTAAAGCACAGCCTGTAAATTGAACAAAAGCGAAAATCCGGAAGACTTCGGTCTTCCGGATTTTTTTGCTTACAACAGGCCTTTTTTGATAAAATAGCGGTTAAATGAGATCTCCACGTGGATTTTTCTTCATTGGAAATAAATGTATATTGTAATTCGGTTGTTTCTTCCGTCCCATCGGTTTCTTCAGATTTATCAATTCCATTGCATGAAACAATGCTGAACGCCAAAAAAGCACACAATAAAAGAATGAAAGGTTTTTTCATACTATTCGGTTCCCCCTTAAAAAATATGTCATAAAAATTATCGTAATCGAATTTCGATATAACGGGCATTTTATTCTTCCTCGAAAGCGGTGATCATATCAACGCGGTTCTGGTGGCGTCCGCCTTCAAATTCGGTATCCAGGAACACATCTACCATCATTTCTGCCAGACCGCCGGAAAGAACTCGGCCGCCCATGCAAAGCACGTTGGCATCATTGTGGAGACGGGTGTATTCGGCGCTGTAGCAATCGCCGCAGAGAGCTGCGCGAATGCCCTTCACCTTGTTGGCACTTATGGAAATGCCAATGCCGGTGCGGAAAAACAAAAACATTCTCTGAAAGAGCTTTACTATGCGGCGACGCTCGATCATGTGGATGTAGTCAATATGCATCTCGAACAAAATACGTAAAACAAGGAACGCGATTCGGATATCTCACTGTCATCAAAGACCTTGGGATGATCGAAAAGCAATATAAAACAAAAACAAAAAGAGAGCATTATTGCCTATGTATGTGCGATTGTGGAAACACAAAAGAAGTCCCATTAAAAGGGTTAAGAGATGGAACCACAAAAGCATGTGGATGCAGAATCTTTAACAAATATAAAAAAAAAAAAACAAACAAACAAGCATCTGAAATAAACAATAATTATGAATACAAAAAAGCAGGCACAACTAGAATACGAAGAATATTTTCAAACAATAATTTCATCTCATTGTCAATAACAGATCAATTCTATAAGGATTTCGTTTCAGAACATAATGACTATGAAATGTTCATGATTCGTAAATTAGATGATGACGTAAAAGATCTCATCAGAACTGTATCGCCTTTAAAAAACTTTATTATAGACTCATATCTCGTTTCATTCTCAAATACTGACATCATTTACTTCAATGTCATGCTAAATAAAAATTATAAGCTGAATAAAGATGAACTCAATTTTCCAATTCGACATCGAAATTCTTATACACAAGCTTTCCTAAAAGGACTTATGGGTAATTATTGTACATTCTGCAATATCATCTCTTATCCAATCTATTTTAAGCCAAATATGGATATAAACAAATACAGCTAAAAAAAAAGCCGCATCTTACGACACGGCTCTTCGGAGAATATGACTAGAAAAAAAAGATTATCATGATTCTGAGGCTTCAGATGGTCTATTCTCTATTTCATAGATAACAGTAGCTATCATCCCTGCAATCTTTTTTACACTCGCATCAGCAGGAAGATTGCGCATAACCTGTTCTCCATTCTTTAAGCCACCAACAATAGCAATTCCATCTCCACTCGGCGACACCTTAATGACAAGATGCTTGTCTGCAAATTTCATATCAGAAATTATTAGTCCATTCCTCTTATGTGGATCGATAACAAAAGCATCTGACTTTACACCCAAAATTCTGGACAGATTTTTATCAATGGCATCTGCATTCACAATGAGCGATGCGAGCATATCCTTTTGTGCATTTGAACGCTCTACACGCTCAAAGCGTTTCTGCAAAGACATTCCTTTATTCTTCCTTATTCCCTCATCATAAAAATGACTACTCATTTTGTCATTATGATCTGATTCAATTTCAGCATCAATTTCTTTTGTCATATCTGAAACATCAACAGGCTCAACTTCCCCTGAATCATCAACAACAAAAGAACTTAAAACTTTTTCCGTATAGCCATAGTTCTCTATATCACCTGTGTGTTTCCATATAGACACTTCATAATTAGTTAATGACATCGGACTGCCTTTATATACACCACGCTTGTTCATTAACTGAATCGATTTTTGAATTATAAACTTTACACAAGATTCTATTGATGTTGTTGTCTTTGTATATAAATCCCTATATCTGTCATATATATCGTAAATACGAATCTCATATCTGTCTTTACTCTTCGCTTCGTTCACTATGTTATTTCTCATTTTAATCCCCTGTCTCTTTGAACTATATATGGTCTAAAGAATAAACATTCTGTTAAGCTATATGTTATAGATAGTTCACTGCAATGAAAAATTCTAAACATAGACGTGGGTATTTTTTTGTCTGCAAAAACCTCAAAAATTTGACAAGCGCATATCCTGTAATAAAAGCACAGTCACAGCCGCAATCACGCGGCATCTATCACAGGAGATTTAACAATGAACGGAACAAACGGCCACTCACTCTTTAGCGAATCATCCAGAATGCAGGCAGCAAACAATGACTGGCAGAGCAAATATCTCATCACTGTCAATGCTGTCGGCGAACACGGCAATGTCACGCTATCCTTCAGCCACGACAAATTCAATGATGCACTAGCTCATCTCTATCGGTTAAGACAAGTCAGTCAGTCTGACAATCCGTTCCATATCGCCATCTACCAGAACTCAAATGGAAAGATCATTAAGAATTGCCAGTGTTTCCGATGACGAAAAAAAAAGACACTGGTGTCAATTTTTTTATTTGACATCAATCAAAACGTATGCTAAGAAACACTCATAATGGTTGCAATGTTGCAACCGAATATGACACCAAAGGAGAAAGCGTTATGGCAACGATGACTTTCGAACAGTTCAAAAAAATCATTAAGCTCGCAGAAGCTCTCACTGACATCCAGTATTATGTCACCACAAAAAGCAATATGCTCGATTACTGCAAAGAGTTCTACGATGATTCGATCTCTTATGGGATAGAGGATGACCATTTCTATGCAATCCTTGCAAATGGCAAATATGCAGACAATGAATGCGACACATGCAAATACAGCGAACTCAGCCGAGCATACAAAATCACATACACCAGTGGTTGGGGAACAATGTGGTATTTCTCTCAATCTGCCAAAAAAGACGGACAACTTCTTGATGACGAAATCTCAACAGAGATCATGTGGTCACTTGACAATTATATGGACATCGAGAAAGATAGGGATTATTCAGCAGAAGAACTCATCGACATGCTCGAAACTGCGCTCAAAGAAAAATAAAAAAGTCAAATTTTTGTCTGACATGCTATTAAAACTGTGATACGCAACACATGATGCACCTACAACGGCGTAGGTGCTAACTAAAAGGAGAAATCCAATGAAACACCTCTACAGCAAAATTAATGATTCCGAATCCATTGTCAACGAAATCCTCAATACTTGCGATTTCGAAGCAAGACCATTCCCAAACGGAAAGCAAGGTAAGCATATGTTCGATGTCGCCGGATATCACATCTGCCCTCTTAAAGGAACAACTCTCAGTGGACGTGGAGTTAAAGAAACAGAAGTCTTTGATCCAAGATCTGGAAAGCCTGTTAAAGGTTATTCCATATCACCAAATTTCTATAACAAGTTGCTCTGTTTCTACCACATTGCTGAGAATAAAGATGCTCACTGGGACGGTATGATTGTTCGCTAAAAAAAATCGACATCCATGTCAATTTTTTTATTTGACACTATTCCTGTCTTATGCTACACCATACTCATAAAGCCAAGGCAATGTCGCTTTGGCTAACACGGAGATTAAGGTTATGGCAACTTACACTTTCCTCACAAGCTCAGTCAAAGAAGTCACCAGCAAGATCAATCGCATCATCAATAAGTGCAAAAAGCAGGGTATCCCATACACCTTCAATGTTGGTGAAGCATACGACAAGATCATTGAAGATAAAGAGAACAACAAGCGTTTCTCAATCAATGTCACTGACATCGAAATCGAAGTGAACTTCAAATTCAATGGATGGACTTCTCTCGGCGCTGTCACTCGCAAAGACGGTATCGTTCAGTGCTTTTTCAAAGATGCAGCTCTCATTAAGCAGTACAAAGACACTGACTTCCATTGCGACCATTGCCACAAACACGCTCATCGCAATTCTGTCATCATTCTTGAGCATGAGAATGGAGAACGCAAAATCGTCGGAACATCCTGCGTACAAGAATTCACTTGCGGACTCGACGGAAACCTCATTGCTCTCTTTAACGATCTTGATTCTTTCCTTGCTAAAAAAGACGCTGAACTCGGAATACTGCTCCAGGGTGAATCCCTTGACGACATGCCTATCAGCGTTTTCTGTGAACACGTTGGAAACCCTCTCTATAACGTCAAAGATGTCGTTGCTTGTGCCTCTCGCTTAGTCCGAATCAATGGATATGAGAATTCAAACAGTGATGATGCTACATGGAAATTCATCCTTGACCTCTATGGCAGGACATCCGTTATGATGGATGACAAAGATGCTTATGCAGAAGCTGAACGCGCCATTGCATGGATTGCCAACATGACCGAAGAAGAATACACCTCTTCAAGCTACCTCTTCAATCTGCATCAAATAATTGACGCAGGTTTATGTTCTATGCGTCATTTCGGCATTCTCGCATCAATCATCCCTTCTTATCAAAAAAGCGAATACAAACGCATTCAGAGCGAAAAACCAGCCAGTAACTTTTACGGAAATGTCGGTGACAAAGTTTCACTCACACTCACATTCACAAAATCCATATCTTACAACTCTCAGTATGGTACTGGATATTTCCACTTCTTCTCTGATGAACAAGGGAACATCTTCAAATGGTCAACCAATAGCCCAATGGAATTTGGAGTTAAAGAGCCGAATTCAGATTACACGTCTCTTCACTCTTTAGATCAAGGCGCTATCGTTAAAATCTCCGGACGCATTAAAGCTCATGATGAGTATCGCGGCGAGAAACAGACTGTCATCACACGTTGCAAATATGAAGTCGTCGAATCTAAAGAAAGAGACAGAAAAGTTGCAGAAATGAATGAGGAATATAATCGCAATAAGGATTACAATTGTCCATGGGAAAAAGCTTTCGATGATTTGTTAGAGGATTGCTTTGGTGGTAAATAAAACATTCCCCGCACACGCGGGGAATATCTCAGGAGAACAATATGGATCATCAGCAGATTGAAGAAGCCGGTAAACGACGTGAACGACATGCAAAACTTAAAACGCTTGAAGATCTTTATAAAGTAAGATACGTCAATGGCGAATTATGGAGACTTTTGAACGAAATCTATGGATATTCACGCTCACGTTTTAATGACAAGCACTATGGCTATATCCATGAAATGGAGGAAATAACAAACAAATGGATTAATGATCTGGAAAAAGAGTTCGGTATCGACGAATAACACTATCGCATAAACAGTGAACCAACACTGACAGTATACTGCACAAAAGGAAACAATCAATGGCAATCACTAAAACTCTGAAAACTTCTTACACAAAACATTCTGATAACATCTTTAGATTCCCTGAAATCGACGCAATGCTTAGAGAAATTGGTTGCATTGGGAATGACGCAAAACGAATGTTTGATGGATGGAGTAATGTTATTGGTGTCGCGATTACCGGACACCCCATCGTAAATATGTGTGAGCTGTTTGAATGGATCGAAAGAAGATACCCAGAAGCTAAAGACATGTCACCAAATGACTGGCTGAAACAGCATAGCAAATTTCCTATTGACAAATGGAGATTCTATCTCGGTATCGACTAAAGCATTACAATATCGCAGTCTAAAGTGTTTATGACTGCAAATACTGTCTGTCAGGAAGTCAGGCAAAAGGAGTAACCATGAGAAACGAAGCATTGGAAAACGCCGGATACTCGTCATTCTTCGTACACGCATACGCATCTTTCATGATCGCATCTGAAATGACCATGCAGAACGCATGTGCTTTTATTAACCGCGTATTTGACGCTATTTACGTCTCACAGAGCGATGCATCTCAATACAGGGATAATGATAGGCTCGAAGGTCTTGTGCAATACACGTGCAATTATGAGGCAATGCTATGCATCAAACAAATGATTAGAGTTTGCCTTCTGAACAACATTGGTCTGCTCAATCAGGAACTCGGAAGGCGAAAACAACAAAAACACTCTGTTCATGTTAAAATCCAATTACCAGACATCGATAGAGACATTGATCCAAAAGACCATGCATTCGATCTTCTCAGAGATGTCATGATTATATATTGCACTGAGAAGACTCGCGGAATCTATGGTGAATATAGCAACGACAATAACGACGAAGAAACAAAAGAAAATAGAGATGCAGAAGACCAGCTCGACTATATGCACATTATGGCAAGCTTGCTCGAACAGACGTACTATGCAATCCGCATCATCGAAAGCGCATACGATATCCCATTTTAGACAACAAACAGTCACACCCATAAACAAAGGAGAACTCTCATGTACATTAAGCAAGATTATGAAATGGAAGACCTTTATAAACATCTTTGGGCTGGAGCTAAAGAGCGATGGCTTGATGCAACTGATGAACAGCGTCAACAAGTCTGGGATCGCCTTACGGACTACTGGTATGATGACGAGGCAAACCCTCCAACAATGACGGAGATTAATGACACTATATGGTTTGAGTGTGATGATATTTTCTTTCCTAATGACAATGAATAAAGGTATCATCATGAAAACAGTAAATGGAAAATATAACTCAGCACTCATCTATACTGATGTCGTAGATGACACCAGCATTGAACAAGTACAATTACTATGCGACCAGCCTTTTACAGAGGGTTCAAAAATAAGAATGATGCCTGACATTCATGCAGGCGCTGGATGCACAATCGGGACAACAATGACACTTACTGACAAGATCGTTCCAAACCTCGTTGGTGTCGATGTGTCGTGCGGAATGCTTGCAATCCAGCTTGAAGAAACTCAGATCGATTATCAAAAACTGGATAACATTATCCATGCACACATCCCTTATGGTAGAAACATCCGTGAGACAAAACATGAATTTGTCAAAGACATCCCAATGAAAGATCTTAAGTGCATTCGTGAAGTGAATGACAGACGTGCCGAATTGTCTGTCGGAAGCCTAGGCGGAGGCAATCACTTTATCGAAATTGACAGAGACGAAAACAACAAGCTATGGCTTGTCATTCATTCTGGTAGTAGAAACTTAGGTCTGCAAGTCGCAAAATATTATCAGGAACTCGCATTCGACGCTCTCAATCATGTTTCCATTCAAGACTTAAGAGAAATAATTGAACGCATGAAGGTAAATGGTGAGCGAAAGAAAATTCAAAAAGAAATTCAAAAATTAAAAAATAAAATTAAATCTGATATTCCAAAAGACCTCGCTTATCTGCAAGGCGAAAACTACAATGACTATCTGCATGACATGAAAATTATGCAGATATATGCAGATAAAAACAGACAGGCAATGGCAGACATAATCATTAAACAAATGGGATTAAATGTCGCTGACGCTTTCACCACAACACACAACTATATTGACATCGAACACAAAATTCTTCGCAAGGGTGCTGTCTCTGCACGATTAAACGAAACACTCATTATCCCGATCAATATGCGTGACGGAAGTCTAATTTGTAGAGGTAAAGGTAATGATGATTGGAACCAGTCTGCACCTCATGGGGCTGGACGTTTATTCTCTCGTAAGCAGGCTAAACAGCACTTCTCTCTAAGTGAATTCACTGAATCAATGAAGGGTATTTACACAACCTCTGTCAATGAAGAAACATTAGATGAATGCCCTATGGTCTATAAGCGAATTGAAGACATTGTTGATAACATTTCACCCACGGTCGATGTCATTCAAATTATTAAACCTGAGTACAATTTCAAAGCATCTGAATAAATAAGGTGATTGACTGGAAGTTTGTTATTCTAACAATAAGTAAAGGAGTAAGAAATGGAAACAGATCTGATAAAACAGCTAAATGATTACATGCAGCAAAATTGCATCTCTCAGAAACAATTAGCAGATACGCTAAAAATATCTGAATCATCTGTTTCTCGTTATCTGTCGGGGGCGCGGGTGCCAAACAAAAACATTATGCTCAAGCTATCTGCATTAGGCATCTATGAAAACAAAGACGAACACATCCAAGAAACAAAACGCATCATCAAACAGCTTATCAGGCAAAACATAAAGCATTATTCCACAAAAGAAAAATTAGACTTAATTCGCATTATCGCAAGATAATCTCTAACAAACGAAGGTCAGTTATACTTATGAAAGATAAAGAAAACAAAAAAAGTTCATTGGATAATGCAAACTCTGCAATCAAAGTTCGTTTATACCCAACAAATGAACAGGCTAAAGCTATTGATGACGCAATCATTGAATGTGTTAGATGGTATAATTTTTATCTTGAATGGTATAAAAACGAAAGTAAACCTGCGGACGAAGCTCTCGATGAATGGGATAATAATCACACAAAACCAAATAAAGATGATAAGAAAGCATCTACAATATATAAAAAAGAACGAACAGCTTTTATTAAAACATTAAATTGGCCATCTAATTCTAAAAATGATCATAGTTGGTCTATGGCAGAGAGAAACCCTAAAGGTAATTTGTCTGAAAAATTTGGAGAGTTGAGATACGTTATAAACAATCATATTAATGAAGCTGTAGAAGATGCTCTTTGTCAGGCTATAAGGAAAACATTAAAAAATGGAAATCGAGGAAGCTCCGTAAGATTTAAATCTGCAAAAGATCCATACTCTTTTACTGTCGTTCTACCTCAAAAAAAGAAAAAAGATGGTACTCAAATTATACCGTGGTTCGAACAATATAAAAACACAGAAATAAAACAGGACGATAAACCTCATATAATAAATAGAATACATATACCATTCGCTATTTCAGGAAATCACGAACCAACAAATTTAGAGACAATTAAATGTAGTATGTCTACAATCCCTAGAAAGGATGATCTCGGTCTATACAAGAATGAATCAAACAAATTCATTTATGATAAAAATGGTAATAAAATAAAAGACAGCATTCTCTTTTATGCAAAAATTGCGCGTTCAATTACTGTATCAAGAAATAATGCAGGAGAATATTTCGCATCGATACGAGTTAATATGCCTAGAAAGGAGCATAAGGAAACAGGTGTAGAGTGCGGCGTAGATTTAGGTGTGATTACAAATGGTGTTATAGCATATAATGCTGTTGGTTCTAATAATTCTGAATACGATAGGTATGAGAACATAATCCTTCCAATAGACGAATTAAAACGCATAGAACAACGTATTGCATATTTAAGAAAGATTAATGACAGACGTATTAAAACATGGCTTCGTTTACAACAAGCGTCAGGAAACTTCCTAAATCTTACTCTGCATGGGAAAGGAAAACTAAATGCTAAAACAGAGTATTACAAAAACCATCGCTCCGAAAATTTCAAAACAACTCAAATTAAAATAGCTAAACTTTCTTTACACAAAGCTAATATTGTTAGAGATTTACATGAAAAAGAGTCTCGCAAACTCGCAGATGGAACGGATTATATCGGCTTTGAAAATCTCAATATCAAAGGAATGATGGCTACTGGTAAGAAGAAAAACAAAGATAAAAAAGATATTGACAAAAACAACAATAATGCTAAAAATGGACAGCGAAAAAGGAAACGTGCTTTAGCAAGAGCTATCTCACGTTCTGCTATGTTTCAATTCCGGACTTTATGTACGCATAAGTTCGGTGAAGGAAGAATAGTCGTTTTGGATCGTTTTGCTCCATCAAGCAAAACATGTTCTGTTTGTGGATATAAGAATAAAAAGTTAAAGCTAAAAGACCGAGAATGGACATGCCCTTCTTGTGGCACACACCATGACCGTGATCAGAATGCTGCAACGAACATACGTCCTTCAATGCAGAACAAATTTCTTTGATAATTTAATCTTTATCCTAGGACATAGGATTTATATGGTGTCTGAGCCAATACGCATGGTTCGTCATGCAAATGGCGTTGAAGCACCACCTGAACGTTTGGGTTAAAAGTCATTGTTTTTGACTTTTAGTAAGACAATAGTCCTAGCTTTTGTGCGGGTTTCGTTAGCGTCTTACCCACACGTGTAAGGATGCCACTATAACCCGTTCGTGTGTGTCCTGCTTCAAGCGGTCTTACCCACACGTGTAAGGATGCCACGAAGGATTAATCATTTTAGGAGGAACAGCAATGGTCTTACCCACACGTGTAAGGATGCCACTCAATGTCATGCGCATAGTTCGTGAGGGTTATGGTCTTACCCACACGTGTAAGGATGCCACCCAACGCAGATATCGTGCGCGTTCTGTCGCTCTGTCTTACCCACACGCGTAAGGATGTCACCACCAGCACATGAGCATTAACACGTTCTTTTGATGGCATGGAGACGACGGCGACACATAACGGATTCTGGTGTCAGCCATCAATAAAACAAAATCACATCACAACAGAATAACGCATCAATGAACACATGCTGTGCTTTGGCAAAATACTCAAACATGAAACACAGGACACTACTCCGTTTGTTGCCGGATAATCTGTAATCGAAACAGCACATGCCAGCATCAACCAAATCAGATATCGTAATATGTTCTGTCGTGTGTGGAATACCGAACATAAGAAAACCTGCATTACAATAAACAAAACTTGGTAATTGCTTCCTTCTCTCAGCCAAACGCTATTAAAGACTTTTGCAAAAAAATGCATAGCTTCTTAACTGAAAAATCACCATATGGCTATTTACGAGTTCTGCATTTTGACCTCGAAGAGGGTAAACGAATAATGCGACACCTATTATCCGTTTTTTTGCCATACCCTGAAAAAGGGTAAACGAATAATGTGTGCCTCAAAAGCACCTTAAAACCCAGATAAATTCTAGGTCTTAAATCAGCGACTCAGACAAAAATTCAGAAAAGAATTTCCACCCTCATCTATGAACAAAGAGCATCGAAAAGAAAATTTTGATCATCCAGTTATGCATTGCCAATCATCCAGACCTTTACCACTTCATCACTATAACTTCTTTCAATAAGTCCCTAGCTTACCATCATGCAACATCACGCGGCAAACAACCTCGCTGTACACATTACATTCAGCAATCAGTCTTCTAGGCGGAAAGTTATCTGTTATCCATCAGGCATTCCATTCGCAATTCCACGTACAACGACGCGCTTAAACGAACCATGCCAGCTTCGTATACAGACATCTAACGGCTTCGTACACTTCAGCACAAATCAAAGAGGAAATAACAACCAAGTGCTATTACTTCCAGAAAACCAGATTCTTCAAACACCAAACTTTAACAATTATCCATGCACTGACATTAACGAAAGCGCGCCCGTATGCTCCATACCGTCAGCGCACAAATTCTAACATCACTTACGCAGACAATAACTTGCAATCAATCAATATCACCATCGCGACAGCCCGACTCCCTTTATTCTTTTTATAATGAACTTAATCATGACCCTGTTCAGGAATCGCATTCACCTGCATGATTATGCATTACGCACAAATCATAGTGTCTATTTTGCGGAGTAGCTGGCCCACGCATAGGGGTACAACCAGTATGCCGATAGTCCGCATGGCTAGACACAAATGCTTCAAATGACTGAGTGCCATAATAATCTGGCATCATCCAAATAACACAACTAAACTCTCTTTTCTTCACTTTTCAAATATTGTGAATAATGATAGCAATTATCATCCGTAATGGATAATAACCACCATCGTCATCCGACATATCTAATATAGATAGAAAGGTTATTTTTTGCAAATATTCTTTTTTTTATAGGAGTTGATATGAGAACAATAAATAGAGATAGACAGGAAAATATTGTGAACAAAGAAACAAGACAGAAACGTTATAGTCAGATTAAGCATGTCAGAGAATCAATATCCGGCGATAAGGACGTTAATGTTGTAAGCATTATTCATGATGCCGCAGAAGCAATCAATGCACGTATCATCAAAGATATGGGAATTAAAGACAGAGGGTTTGTTATACAATATACACCACTTGGTCTCTGGATTACATGGGATAGCAATAACCATTATGGCATAAAGGTTTGTAGTAGTTCGGACGGATCTTTTGTAATAGAAAGTTTTCAAGACCGTGATACTGTCAGTATAATAAAAATGTCACCCGCACACCCATCACGCATTGCAAGCGCTATAATGCAGATCGTAAATGAGGACGGTTATCTCGATTAACCAGTTCTGCAAAACATGATAATAAAAAAGCCTACTGAATTATCCAGTAGGCTTTTCTTTTGGGAGCAGCTATAATTAGAAATAGTTTATATCACTACATAATATCCATCTTGTTTGCGCGAGCGAGTGCTTCTAATTCGCTTTCTGGAACGTCTATTTCACCCATAACTTTTTGAACACTAATAAAACCATCAATTATATATAATTGTTCCTCACCATTTTTCCATGCTTCAATTTCTGATTCTGAAGCTAAATCGCTATCATTATTACCAGTATAACTTACTCTTAGCGCACTCCCTTCAATATCAACTGACCAATAAAATTCTTCATCTTTCATATAAAGTTTTGATTTTACTTTTTTGAAAAGATCTTCTAATGTTTTAGCTGTGCAAGAACACGGTAAATCGTATCCATTCACATAATCGCCCATACCATCTTCAGGATCATCTTCAAATACTTCAAAAGAAGCGTTTGAGGCTTTATAAAATACATTGCTTTCTTGTGCTTCATTAAAACGACGACGAATGCCACGAGATTCAAAACGACGTGTCTGCCTGCTTACTGGTTTTCTTGTTCTCTTAATCATTGTTTCACCCTCTTTGTTGTTATTAGTTATATAGGACGCGCTCAGGTATAAACACAAAGAGCGCTCAGGTATAAACACAAAGAGCGCTCAGGTATAAACACAAAGAGCGCTCAGGTATATTTAGATAGAATGTCGGTTTTAGTCAACAATAAAAAAGCCACACATTTCTGCGTGGCTAAATTAAATCAAATAATATTTATTATTTATTATCATTATCATAACGAATATTATCTTCAACTTTTGCTAATATTGTATTTGCGACATATTCCTTTGCAAGGTTTCGAGTTGCTGTTGAAATATAATCAAAAATACCCTCATTATCACCCTCATGATCTTCTTTCTGAAGATAACGTATTGCTTGTCTTACTAACTGATCTACAACAGAACTTTTTGCTAACTTCTCTTTATCAAGATCAATACCTTTTTTAGATTTTTTTACCAGATTATCGACAAGAGCTTTCATTTGCTTATAAAGACGATACTCATTCTGGACGACCAAATCTATGTTGTTTGCTACATTTTCATCAGCCGCTCCGACAACAACAGCTTCTTTTTTACTATTACGGCGAACATTGCGACGTTTTACACTCTCATCATAATCACCGTTTATCATATCAACAAGTTCATCAAATGTTGCACCAACCTGTCTTCCATCAAATGCCATACCTGCACCAATAACCTCAAATTCAACACCTTCTACATCAATAGTCTCATCGACATCTTTAACCTCTAAAGTGTAAATTGTGTTATCAGCACTTGTAGTACGGAGTATACCATCCATACCTCTACGTGATGTAATCCATAAGCTAGAGAAGTCTACCCAACGTTTTTTAGCTTCATCAGAGAGTTCTTTAATTTCTTCTTCCATATCTGAATCTATACGTAATTTAATAAAAACTTCTGCCTCACTTTCCGATAATTCAATATCATCATTGTTAAATGATCTTAGCACAACTTTAGCAGGACATTCCGCACTAAGCGAAATATAACCTGCGGAAGAATTTACTCTAAATTCTCTTGATTTCCCTTCTGATATTTTAATATCAGACACATTAACTTTTTCGTATCTTTCTTGAGCATAATCAGATGCTTCATTGAAACGACGTGATACTCTATTAACTGTTTTTCTTGTTCTTCTAATCATTGTTTTACACTCCTTAATGTTTATGTTATGTGTTAGGACGCGCCATGATTGAACGATTAGACGCGCCATGATTGAACGATTAGACGCGCCATGATTGTTATAGATATATAGATATAACTTTCTTAAAACAATGTTCTTATTTTATTATGAACACTGTTATTCTTCTTATAATACTGCTTTATTCGAGAATACTCGCATCCATCCTTTAGACGATTTCTAAACTCATCAACGACTGATATATAATAACAGTTCTTTGTGTATTTCGTTTCATGTACTTTATTGACTTCAATCCCCATCTCTTTGGAAATCTGCGTCAATATTCTGCCACACTGGGAATAGAAATTCGCATCACGATTTTCAAAAAAATCATCATACCACTCAATTGCAGTCACCTGTTTCCAATTATTGCCAAAACCAATCTCATCTTTCAGTTTATCGTTCTCCGTGATAAGCTCGCTATTCGCATCTGTAAGTGTCTTATTCTCCGCAGTAAGTCGCTTGCATTCCTTTGATTTCTGGCTTGCTGTATTCATCGCTGTTGCTTCACGTTTACTGCCAATCCATGACTTTGTTGCGATAGCATAATCACGTTGTGATATTGCCAGCGCCTTCTGCTCTGCCTCGAATTTAGCCTGCAATTCTGCGTTACGTTGCGCCTCATACATATCAGCCCATGCTCGCGCCGCCGCAATCGGATCATTAAAATTAGGCATCACAATCATGTTGTTTTCGACATAAGGCTTGATTTCTGCGCTCTGCTTTAATTCAGTTTTGCCTTTTGTCATTAATTCTTTTAAATGAGATGTTGCCCACTGTCTAAAACTTTTTGCAACCTTTGATTTAATCCGATACCCTAATGAAATAAGCATATCAAGATTATATTGTGATATTTCTCTGTATTTACCATCAGATGCAACTAATCGGCTGCGCCGATAAGTTAAATCTTTCTGCAATTCTTCTTCTTTATAGATGTTTTGAATATGCTCTGATAATGTTGATTGAACACACCCAAATACATCTGAAAGTTGCAACTGAGTGAACCACACTGTATTTTCTTTTGTGTCCCATGCACTTTCAGGAATGACTATCTCGAAATGTTTTTCTCCATCATCATAAACAAAAGCAACATCTTTTGATGTTTGCTCTATTCCGAGATCAAGATCGTTGACACTAACCAATGAATCATTTACATTACTTTCTGACATGGCAAATACTCCTTATATGAATGTTGCCTTGTTATAGTCCCCATGTAGCACCGCACTGCATGGGGATTTTTCTTATAACACATCTAGGATACTATATCAATAAAAACAACTTGACACATACCATAGAGTGTTTTATAAAGCAGGACAATGCCTAACGGATATTCTCCATTCGTTATCCATGTTCTGTTCTCCTGTGGTTGGCACATGCTGTTATGGTATGTGCCTGCTATATTGGCAGTACTCATTAATAGAGATTTTGCATAACTCATTAACAGTCAAAACAGAATTGACAAAAACAGAACTCGTTAATAAGATTTTTCTGCAAAATCCAATTAACCATAAATACCTCGCGTAAGCCCACGCGGCTTTAGCCCGTGGGTTAGCGAGGATAAAAAGTTATCTTGATTTATCAATCTTTTTTATCTATAATAATCATAGTGATTTTATGGATTGGTTATGAAAGATAAAGGTAAGTCTATAACAGAAATCATTAATGTGCAGATTAAGCCGACAAAAGAGCAAATCGCTTTGCTAAAGGACACATCCTCGGCTTATATGAACGCCTGCAACTTCGTTTCAATAAAAGCATTTGAACTGAATATGAAACGAAATGGAGAAATGCAGGACTTATTATACCATGATGTTAGACGTTTATTTGGACTTAAAGCTCAGATGACTTGCAGCGTCTTTCATACCGTTTCGGCTAAATATAAAACTAAAACCAAACAAGACAAAGAAAATAAAAAGAAAGATATAACTGAAGAAGGTGTTCAATTTAAGAGTCATATAGATGGTTCAAAATTATTTTTAACTCCTGAAAAATCGATTCAAATTCAAAATAAACTTGGGGCAGACATTATTATGAGTTTTGATGAATGTCCACCATATCCATGTACACACGAATATATGGAAAAAT
>ERZ808030.24-NODE-24-length-16141-cov-10.660047_pt1 | contig 16141 bp, 15 predicted proteins | sample MGYA00380186_ERZ808030 | MGnify/ENA primary metagenome ERZ808030 (study PRJEB31490, sample SAMN06133386) | cow dung metagenome | isolation source: M7 | host: cow | place: China: Chengdu | collected 2015-05 ...
AAAACAGGACTCGAACCTGCACGTCTCTCAACACTCGCACCTGAAACGAGCGCGTCTACCAATTCCGCCATTTGGGCGTTGCGTCAGCAACATTGTATTGACTGCCGATTCTATATTCCTTATTCAAAGAGCTTTTAGAAAAAAAAGCAGGAACAATGTCCTGCTCATTTCTATAGAGCGGCAAACGAGACTCGAACTCGCGACCCCAACCTTGGCAAGGTTGTGCTCTACCAACTGAGCTATTGCCGCAAAATGTTAAAGAACATCGCTCTCATTCGAAAGCGGGTGCAAAGGTAGTGCTTTTTTTTGATATGACCAAATATTTTGCGAAAAAAGTGCAAAAAAAGTGCATTTTTTGCCGTTTTTCTCGTTTTTTCGCTAAAAAAGCACTATCTTTGCATGATTTTTCGCGTTATATGCAACGAAGTGCAGAGGAAATAGAATTGGTGCGTTTGCGCTCGAGGATGACCAAACGCTTTCACAAAGCATGTGCCGATTATGGTCTGATAGCCGATGGCGATCATATCTTGGTGGGCGTGAGTGGCGGCAAAGACTCGCTGGCATTGGTAGAGCTGTTGGGCAAGCGTGCGCAGGTGTTTGTACCGAGGTTTAAGGTGACCGCCGTGTATATTCGCCTGAAAGAGCGTTCGTATCAGTCGGATATTGCATATCTGGAGCGTCATTGCGCGAGTGTGCGCGTACCGCTAGTTGTGCGCGATACGGAGATTGGGGCCGAGGAGAAGAAAGACCCGTGTTTCCTCTGCTCGTGGTATAGGCGGAAGGCGCTATTTGATGTGGCGCAAGAGTTGGGTTGCAACAAGATTGCACTGGGGCACCACAAGGATGATATCGTGGAGACCCTGCTGATGAATTTGATCTTTCAGGGCAGCGTTGGCACGATTCCGCCGTTATTACAGATGGAGAAGATGCCGATAGAGATGATCCGTCCGCTGTGCCTAGTGGAGGAACGCGAGATAGCACGTTATGCGGAGCTGAGCGGATACGAAAAGCAACTGAAGGCATGTCCGTTTGAGAAAGAAAGTAGCCGCACACAGATGAAGCAGCTGGTAAGTCAGCTGGAGAGGCTGAACCCTAATGTGCGCGATAGCATATGGGGTGCCATGGAGAATATCAAAACGGAGTACCTGCCCAAGCGCACAAAGAAATAGGATTATGAATAGTTTTTACACAATAACATTGTTGATAGCGTCAAACGTGTTTATGACGCTGGCGTGGTATGGCCATTTGAAGATGGCTGAGTTCTCATGGTTTAAGACCTTGCCCTTGATAGGCGTGATTGCGTTGTCGTGGGGTATTGCGTTTTTTGAATATTGCCTGCAGGTGCCCGCCAACCGTATCGGCTTTGAGGGCAATGGCGGACCATTCTCGCTGATGCAACTGAAGATCCTGCAAGAGGTGATCACGCTGGTGGTGTTTGTGGTGTTCTCCGCACTCGCCTTTCACATGCAGATCAAATGGAACCACATCGTGGCAGGATTGTGCCTGGTGGCTGCCGTGTATTTCGTATTCGGATTTAAGTAGGAGGGGGAGAAAGTGATTTGAGATTTGAGGGATTCGAGGGCACCGACTTCGCTACGCTCGGCTAGAAAAGAACGAGAGAGGGATTTCTTCGTAATCCCTAATCTCTGCCACGGGCGTCCTGAGCAAGCGTTCGGCTCATCCAACCTGGTGAAAGTAAAAATGAGTAGAGATGTTACATCTCTACTCATTTTTGCTTTCACTCGGTTTCCCGAGCTCTCCGCTTGCGGAGAGAGAGGCTCTCGAACCTATGCTTTCAAGAAATATCATAAAATTGCAAATCACTGATAATCATATACTATCTAAAGCGCAGAGTAAATCTAAATCTTTCTGAATATCTTTTGCTATTCCAAATATTGGGTGTATATTTGGGTGTAGAATTTCAAACGCACCCAATTATGAATATCAAACGTAACATCATTTTTGCATTGGAAAGCCGGAAAAAGAACGGTGTGCCAATCGTAGAGAACGTACCCATCCGTATGCGTGTCATATACGCAAGCCAACGCATCGAGTTTACAACAGGCTACCGGATTGACGTAGCCAAATGGGATGCCGACAAACAACGGGTAAAGAACGGATGCACCAACAAACTAAAACAAAGCGCATCCGAAATCAATGCGGACTTGCTGAAATATTATGCCGAGATTCAAAACGTGTTCAAGGAGTTTGAGGTACAGGAAACCATACCGACCACCCAACAGCTAAAGGATGCGTTCAACCTGCGGATGAAAGACACCAGCGAAGAGCAGCAGGAAGAAACACAAATAAGTTTTTGGGAAGTATTCGATGAGTTTGTAAAGGAGTGTGGCAATCAGAATAACTGGACGGCATCCACCTACGAGAAATTCTCAGCAGTGAAAAACCACCTCAAAGAGTTCAAGGAAGATGTAACCTTTGAATACTTCAACGAGTTCGGCTTGAACGAGTATGTAAATTTCCTGCGTGACAAAAAGGATATGAGGAACAGCACCATCGGCAAACAGATGGGATTCCTCAAATGGTTTCTGCGCTGGAGCTTCAAGAAAGGGCATCATCAGAATATTGCATACGACACTTTCAAGCCCAAATTGAAAACCACCTCTAAAAAGGTGATATTCCTGACTTGGGACGAATTGAACAGGCTGAAAGATTATCGGATACCGAAAGACAAACAATATCTGGAACGTGTCAGGGATGTTTTTCTGTTCTGTTGCTTCACAAGCCTGCGATATTCAGATGTTCGTAATCTGAAAAGAAGCGATGTGAAACCCGACCACATCGAAGTTACCACAGTCAAAACGGCAGACAGCCTGATAATTGAACTGAACGACCACAGTAAAACCATACTCGAAAAATACAAGGAAGTCCATTTTGAAAACCACATGGCACTGCCTGTTATCAGCAATCAGAAGATGAATGATTATCTGAAAGAACTGGGGGAACTGGCTGAAATCAACGAGCCTGTACGGGAAACATATTATAAAGGAAATGAACGTATAGATGAAGTCACCCCGAAATACGCATTATTAACCACCCATGCAGGAAGAAGAACATTCATCTGTAATGCGCTGGCTCTCGGTATTCCGGCACAAGTCGTGATGAAATGGACGGGGCACAGTGACTATAAAGCCATGAAACCCTATATTGACATAGCGGATGATATTAAGGCAAATGCCATGAACAAGTTTAACCAACTATAAAAGTATCAATCAGTTTCATAGATTATCAGCTATTTGAATTATATTTGCGACAACAATAAACATTAGAATGGAAAATAACAGAGAATATCATATAGGAAGAACGGACTTTGACGCATTTGTTCATGCCGTCGGTTCGGAAATAGAACAGGCGCAAGTCCGGCTGATTGCCGCAGCCAATGCGCAAATGCTGTTCCATTACTGGAAAATGGGCAACTATATCCTGTATCATCAGAACTTGCAAGGCTGGGGAAGCAAAATCATCAAGCAACTGGCAAAGGCTATCCGGTTCAATTACCCCGAAAAGAAAGGTTATTCGGAGCGTAACCTTACTTATATGTGCCAATTTGCACGGTCATATCCGTTGAACGTGCTACGAAGTTTCATTGATACAGACACAAGGCTGTCTGTTCCAAGCATACAGAATGTTACAGATGAAGTATTGAAACTGAACAACGGACAATTTACGCAGGAACTTACTGCGCAAATACAATCCGCTGATTGTCAATCTTTAGAAATTACGCAGGAAGTTCCTGCGCAAATTCAGGATGTGGAGAAAACAGTTTCTGCCATTTACAGGATGGAGATTAGGGAAATAGAAAAAGTTTTCCTGAAATCCCCTGTTGCCAAAATAAACTGGGCAAGCCAAATGGTCATACTTAACGGTTCGTTACCGTTAGGCATAGGATATTGGTATATGAAACAGGCTGTAGAAATGGGCTGGAGTAGCAATGTGCTGAAAATGCAAATTGAAAACAACCTATATAACAGACAAATCAACAACAACAAGGTAAACAATTTCACAGCCACACTTCCAGCACCACAAAGCGACCTTGCCAATTACCTATTGAAAGACCCGTACATCTTCGATTTGGCTGGAGCGAAAGAAAAGGCAGACGAAAGGGACATAGAAGAGCAGCTGGTAAAGCACGTTACCCGTTATTTGTTGGAAATGGGCAATGGTTTTGCCTTTGTCGCCCGGCAGAAGCATTTTCAAATAGGTAACAGTGATTTCTTTGCCGACTTGATTCTATATTCTATTCCGCTACACGCATACATTGTTGTAGAACTGAAAGCTACTCCATTCAAACCGGAGTATGCAGGGCAACTGAATTTCTACATCAATGTGGTGGATGACAAACTGAGGGGAAAAAATGACAACAAGACTATCGGGCTGTTGCTGTGCAAAGGAAAAGATGAGGTGGTAGCACAATACGCATTGACAGGCTACGACCAACCGATAGGCATCAGCGATTATCAACTGAGCAAGGCTATACCCGAAAACTTGAAATCAGCTTTGCCAAGTGTGGAAGAGGTGGAAGAAGAACTGGCATCTTTCCTTGACAAGGACAATAATCCCCAAAATTGAAGTCTATGGCAGGAGAAATAAACAAACTGATTCCCCAATATGGAGAACTCAATAGAATATATAATGATTGGGTAACCAATTATGCTTTTTCTTTTGACAAGCAGAAATTCATCACCGACTTTTACAGGCAGCACAATGATACAAAGGCTTTTGAAGCCGCTATCCTTGAACTGGTACTTGACAAGCAGAAAGAACAATACACATTGATTCTCAATAGTCTGAAAATCGAAATAGAAAAAAATATACGGGCTTATGAAACAAAACCGCTGAATGATGACGTCATAAAGCGTGTGTGTTTTCACTACGCAGACAGGCATAATTCTGCAATTAAAGACCAGTTGGAGATTACCACCAAGTTGCACGAGCCTTTGAATGACGCATACCACAGATATGATTTCATTGGTTTTCGGGAGCATACGGACGAAGAAGAAATACAGGCAGAAAAGGAATATGAACGCTGCAAGGCTGAATACGACAAGGAAAAGAAAGAATTGGATAAACTTTATGAACTGCAAAAGCAAGACAGGAAAGAGGCTTTTCAATATATAGAAAACCTTTCCGGCAATGTTTACCGCCTAAGTCTTCTTTTTATGGAAGTCCTAAAAAAGTACCTTCCTAATGATAGGGAAGAAAAACAGCAGGATGAACCAGTCAAGCAAAACGAACAAGAAGAAGTACAGAATAGCCCGGAGGGACAACATGAATATTTTGACATGAAGCAGCTTTCGCCCATTCATGAAACCTGTGTCGGGGAACAGTTCGAAGCCATTACCATAGCGGATTTCTATGCCAATATAAACCTGTACCCCTGCAAGAATAAACTAAAAATCAAGGCAAGGGAAAAGATACGGGTGTGTTACCTGATATTCCTGATGAGCGAGAAACTATCCAAGCAATACAGGGATGAATGGAGAAGCCAAATATTAAAATTGTTGGATATTGACGAGAGCTATTACAGGTCGAAATACAAAGAACCTGTTTCCGATTTTCCGAGTGACAGCAACCAGAAATTCGCAAAGGAAATGGAAAGCATATTCGGATAATTCGTGATATAACCTGACATTCTACGAAATTACCACTTTTACCACTCAAATTAATTTTTGAGTGGTATTTTTATTGTCTGATATTTAATGAGATAGCGCAGTATCCCATTTGTATTATCCACATCCTTACCACTTACAGCCATACCTAATTTTGCATCGTTCGAGAACAGAAATAACAGCCAGTGCGCAGGGCTGATTGTTTAACGACTAAATAGATTGGACGATGACAAATCTTCAAGAGTTATTATTAAAACCCGTCTGGCAGATGACAGGCGAAGAGTTCATATTTCTAAGCAAGTACGCTTCCAACCAAACGGAAGCGCAGCCACAGCCCGTTACGGACACAGAAAGAAAGTATGTGTACGGAATACTTGGCATTGCCAAATTGTTCGGGTGCAGTCTGCCTACCGCCAACCGTATAAAGAAAAGCGGAAAGATAGACAAAGCCATTACGCAAATAGGGCGCAAGATTATCGTGGATGCGGAACTTGCCCTTGAACTGGCTGGAAAGAAAACCGGAGGACGAAAATAACGGGAGGTGTACTTATGGATTATATGAAAGATATAAAAGAAATATCGGCGGAAGAAGCCGTAATCCTTTGGCAAGCCTCACGCCTGAGCCTGTCGAAAATCTATGAGAAAGCACCTGAGATTCTAAAAGTGCAAGGTTCGGTCATTGGTACACTGGGTAATTTCAGTGCATCAATCGGCAAAGCCAAAAGCAAAAAGACTTTCAATGTGTCGGCTATCGTGGCGGCAGCATTGAAGAATGGTACAGTGCTAAGATATGTGGCGGAACTACCCGAAGAGAAACGGAAAATCCTGTATGTGGACACGGAACAAAGTCCTTATCATTGTCTGAAAGTCATGAAACGTATTTTACGGATGGCTGGGCTTCCAGATGACAGGGACAATGAGCATCTGGAATTTCTTGCTTTGAGGAAATACACGCCCGAACAGCGTATCAGGATTGTAGAGCAGGCTATTTACAATACGCCTGACATAGGGCTTGTAATCATAGACGGCATCCGTGACATGGTATATGACATCAACAGCCCCGGTGAATCGACACGCATCATATCAAAGCTGATGCAGTGGACGGACGACAGGCAGATACATATCCACACGATACTCCACCAAAACAAGGGCGATGAGAACGCAAGGGGGCATATCGGTACGGAACTGAACAACAAGGCTGAAACTGTCCTTCTTGTGGAAAAGGACAAGAGCAATGGAGATATAAGCAATGTTTCAGCCATGCACATACGGGCAATGGACTTCGAGCCTTTTTCATTCCGCATCAATGACAATGCTCTGCCCGAACTGCTGGAGGGTTACAAGCCCGAAGCCAAGAAACCGGGAAGACCGGAAGAGGAAAAGTTCGATCCTTACAAGCATATCACCGAACAGCAGCACCGAATCGCACTGGAAGCTGTTTTCGGACTGAAAGAGGAATACGGCTACAAGGAACTGGAAGACACCTTAATCAAGACTTATGTGTCGGTGGGTGTAAAGCTGAACCATAAAAAGGCGGTATCGCTCATCACCATGCTTCGGAACAAACGGATGATAGTGCAGGAGAACGGCAGGAAGTACACGTTCATGCCCGACTTCCACTATTAGCCCGCACCTTGCAATCGCTTCACTTTATTCCGATGGTCTATATATTAGGGATAAAGCGAAGTGGTTGCGGAATGTGGCAAAACCGCTTCACTTTATTACCGTACTCTATATATACGAGAATAAAGTGAAGTGATTATAGACCGTACTTCATAAAGAGAGGTACGGGCGAAAAGAGAAATAAACCAATTCAATTATCATTAAACCAATCGTTTTATGGATATACAGACAGCGAAACAAATCAAGATAGCAGATTATCTGCACAGTCTGGGCTTTTCTCCGGTCAAACAGCAGGGGATAAACCTGTGGTATAAGTCACCGCTAAGGGAAGAAACGAAAGCATCGTTCAAGGTGAATACAGAACGTAACCAATGGTATGACTTTGCACTCGGTAAGGGTGGGAATATCATCGCACTTGCACAGGAACTTTATTGTTCCGACCATGTGCCATATCTCCTGCAAAGAATCGGAGAACAGACACTCAACATTCGCCCCGTGTCTTTTTCTTTTGGCAAGCAATCATTTTCCGAACCAAGTTTCCAACAGCTGGAGATTGTACCGCTTTCATCTCCTGCCCTGCTTGCTTATTTGCAGGAAAGGGGGATAAACATTACACTGGCGAAAAAAGAATGCAGTGAAGCGCATTTCACCCATCATGGCAAACGCTATTTCGCCATTGCCTTTCCCAATGTATCGGGCGGATATGAAATCCGCAACCGCTATTTCAAAGGCTGTATCGCACCAAAGGAAATATCCCACATCAGACAATCTGGAACAGCAAGGGAAACGTGCTATGTGTTCGAGGGATTTATGGACTATCTTTCATTTCTTACTTTGAGAATGGAAAGTTGTCCGAAATATCCCGAACTGGATAGACAGGATTATATGGTGCTGAACTCCGTAGCCAATGTTTCCAAAGCTCTCTATCCTTTGGGGAACTACGAGCGCATCCATTGTTTCTTTGACAATGACCGTGCGGGGATGGAAGCACTCCAACAAATCCGTATGGAATACGGCAGGGACTTATACATCCGTGACGCTTCGCAGACCTACAGCGGATGCAAGGACTTGAACGAATACTTACAGAAACAGATTGAAAGAAAAAGGCAGCTCCAGTCCGCCAAAGGGGTGCGCAGCCAATCACCGGAAAAGAAGAACGGCTTCCAGTTATAGCCCACTATAACTACACGCTTCGCTTTCGTAGTTGTGGGCTCTCCCGAGGGGATTAGGGCTTTGCCCTAATGACCCACTCAGGGCGTTTCACCCCTGAGAACCCCGAGCAAAGAGTGACCCTCTCTTTGCAATCTCCGCTTATGGGTTACCCCTAAGAACCCCTCTGCGAAAGCGAGCAAAGTAAATCAATTGTAAACAAAGGAAAGAAGCTATGGCAACAAAATCAAGCATACATATCAAGCCTTGCAACATCGCATCGAGCGAGGCACACAACCGAAGGACTGCCGAGTATATGCGTAATATCGGGGAGTCCAGAATCTATGTCGTTCCCGAACTTTCCACCGATAACGAACAGTGGATAAATCCCGACTTCGGCACTCCCGAACTGCGAACTCATTATGACAATATCAAGCAAATGGTCAAGGAAAAGACCGGACGTGCCATGCAGGAAAAGGAAAGGGAACGCAAGGGAAAGAATGGAAAGATTATCAAGGTGGCGGGATGCTCACCCATCCGTGAAGGAGTATTGCTTATCAGACCGGACACCACACTGGCTGATGTACGCAAATTCGGTGAAGAGTGCCAAAGACGCTGGGGCATCACTCCGCTACAGATTTTCCTGCATAAAGACGAAGGGCATTGGCTGAACGGTCAGCCGGAAGCAGAAGACAAGGAGAGCTTCCAAGTCGGTAACAGATGGTTCAAACCAAATTATCATGCTCATGTCGTATTCGACTGGATGAACCATGAAACTGGAAAGAGCCGAAAGCTCAATGACGAGGATATGGCAACCATGCAGACCCTTGCTTCCGATATTCTCCTGATGGAACGTGGACAGGCAAAAGCTGTCACAGGTAAAGAGCATCTGGAACGAAATGATTTCATCATTGAGAAGCAGAAAGCCGAACTGCAACGTATAGAGGAAACCAAGCGACACAAGGAACAACAAGTAAGCCTTGCCGAACAGGAACTCAAACAGGTAAAAGCAGAGATACGCACGGACAAACTAAAGAAAACAGCCACCAATGCTGCTACCGCCATAGCAAGCGGTGTAGGTTCTCTTTTCGGAAGCGGTAAGCTGAAAGAACTGGAACATCACATCGAGCAGCTACATCAGGAAATTACCAAACGGGACAAAGCTACTGATGAATTAAAAATTCAGATACAACAAATACAGGAACAGCATAGCAGACAAATTCGTAATCTTCAAAGAATACATAATCAAGAACTTGAAGCCAAAGACAAGGAAATATCACGATTGAGCACCTTGCTTGAAAAAGCCCACAAATGGTTTCCCATGTTCAAAGAGATGTTGAGAATGGAAAAATTATGCGCTGTTATCGGGTTTACCAAAGACATGATAGAAAACCTCTTGACAAAGAAAGAATCCATACAATGTAGTGGCAAAATTTATTCAGAAGAACACAGGTGGAAATTTGACATCAAGAATGATATTTTTAGGGTTGAGAAACATCCGATGGATAGTGGTAAGCTTATGCTGACCATAAACCGACAACCCATAGTACAATGGTTTAAGGAACAATGGGAAAAGTTACAGCAGAATCTACGTAACTCGGTGCAGAGAGAGCAAAAATCCAGAGGATTTAGAATATAGAATAGCCTATTATTAATAAAATCAAGTATCTATGCATCCAAACAGATTGTTTTTATTACAGAATCAAAATCCTAAGAATTTATAAAAAATGAAGCCTAAAGAAGTTTTGGAAAAATGGATAGATTGCTTTAACAAAGCAGATGCTTATCATATAGCAGAGCTGTATGCTACTAATGCAGTAAATCATCAAGTCGCAAACGAACCAATAATAGGTAAAGAATCAATCTACAAAATGTTTGTGAATGAATTTGCCACTGCTAAAATGGTTTGTATGGTGGAAAATATTTTTGAAGATGGCGAATGGGCTATCATGGAATGGAAAGACTCTCTTGGACTTCGTGGATGCGGATTTTTTCATGTAAAAGATAACAAAATCGTCTTTCAAAGAGGGTATTGGGATAAACTTTCATTCTTGAAGCAACACAATCTTCCAATTGAATAAGTACTATCAGAATACGGACTGGGAAATTGAAATACCCAGTCCGAGTTATATAATGAATTTTACTTGTTAAACTATTTAAAGTCAGTTGGATAACAAACCATACCTTTCACATTCTCAGTAGCTCCAGGTATTAATTCAGCCACCATGCAATATTCATGAGAGACTTCGAAAGGAAATTCAATTCCTAAATCGATAGCCTTGCGATAGCCAAATCGAGGATAATACTCTTTATGCCCCAATACGACTGCTGTGCCGTAACCCAAAAGTGCTGCCCTCTGATGGGCTTACTGAATCAACATCCCCCCCAATTCCCTTACGCTGGAATTCCGGCAAGACTGCCAATGGAGCTACACTCAGGGATGTGACAGACTGGGTGTCACTGTCTATCTTTACTTCTGTAAGTAAGATATACCAGACAATTTGTTTTTCTGTCATTTTCTTGTTCTTATCTAATTGTTAGGCTCATTGTTGTTATACATTGTTTAATTATAGATAAATCGTGAATATCCTTCTCTCTTAAATCGTAGCCCGAATGGAATACTTGTTGCCCTTTTGCAGAAATGCAAGGGATGCTTCTGCCTTCAAAGACTGCTGTTCCAAAATAGTCCGGTTGAAATTCATACCAGCCTCCATCCAAGTCGGCTTGTTTGGAAGTGCCGTCCGCATTCAAGACAAAAGGATGGATATCAATATAGCCTAATTCTTTGCTATACAGTTCCATACGGGTGGGCAACCAATTTGTTTCAATTTGATATCCTCTCTCCTGCAAAAGATCAAGGAGTTGGTCTGTATAATTGGCATCAAAATCAATGTCAATATCTCTATGCAAGCGGGTTTGCTGTCCGTACAAGACATCCACTCCCCAGCCTCCATCCAACCAAAACTGCATGTCCAGGCTTTCCAACAAGTCCAAAACTTGAAATAACTCTGTAATCGTAGTGTGTTCTTTCTTTGTCATATAATAATTCTTTAATAAATAATACTATGCGTAATTATCCAACTGCTTGATTGAAGAAATAAAATTTGCACCCACTCCAATCAGAAAGATAACCCATCCGCTGATCATAAAGACGGATGTGATACCCCATGCTTCCACCCAATATCCTGAAGCTACGATACCCAGCATTGATGGAAAGGTACTCAAACTAAAGATGAGAGAAAAAGTCCGTCCAAGCATGTCCGAAGCCAAGTTCTGCTGAATAATAGCGATGAAAAGCGCATGGTAAATGGAATAGGCTATGCCTCCTGTAAATGTTAGGCAAACAAAACCTATAAATGCGCTTGATGGTAAATAACTGGCGCTAATCAGATACAATCCCAATATCACATAAGCCGTATGCATCACTAATGTTTGCTTGCTTTTCAAAGCCTTACAGGCAAGTACTAAACCGCCCAACAATGCCCCTGAGCCCCAACCCATTTCCACAACTCCCATTTGCAAAATGTTTCCGTTGAAATGCAGAAGCGTCATAAAAGGAAATAACGTAAAAACAGGCATAAGGACAAAAGTCACCAGCGTAAAGCATACGAATAAAGGCAAAATGCCCATTGTACGCCGCAAGGTATGCCAACATTCCGTCAGTTCTTTTTTGAAATCTGGAAGAACTTTCGTTTTTTGAAGAGAAGGAATCTGGACACAAAGTAAGGTCAGACAAGCAGCAACAGCTCCGATCACATCTATGAGCAGAATATACTGTATGGGAAGCCAAACAACGAGGCTTGCCCCTACAACGGGAGCTATCACCTCACTGAAGGATTGAATGGAATGGTACAAACCTGATACCCTGACAAGATGGTGCTTGGGAACCAGTAGAGGGATGCTTGCCTGTAAAGCAGGTGCATGAAACGTACTGCCTATTGAACGACAAGCAGTCAATAGATAAAAAAAAGAAAGGTCTTTATAACCCTTGGTTATCACAATAAAAAGACATAGGGTACAGAACGCGATGAACAAGTCCGAATAAAACATCGTTTTCTTTCGATTCCATCTGTCAACATAGACCCCGGCAAACAAGCCTAATACAAATTGTGGTAAAAATCCAGCTAAAATAGCCAGAGATAAAGCTGTCGGGGATTTAAATTCGTTGCTAATCCAAAAAATAATGGAGAAGCCAACAATCGTACTTGTTAAAATAGATATGAGTTGGCCTATTCCTATCACGGCCAAAGTTGATTTCCAATGATTCATTGTGCTAATATTTCATGCGTTTATAGATAAGTACTTTCGTACATTAAGCAAAACGAAATTCTATCCACACAAAAAACTTGTATTATAATCCACTCCTGACGTTGGAATACAATAACAAATACTTTCAGGACGATGTAAAGTCCTGAAAAATCAAACTGAATGGATAGATAAATATTAGTCTTTTCTCATCGGATTCTTTTAATATCGCTACTCTTTTATTATGTAGTGGTTGTATTATCTTAAATAAAACAAAAACACCCGACTTTACATTCTTGGGTGTAAAACTGGGTGTTTGTTTTGCAATTTGCTGATTTTCAGCGTTTGTTGCGGAGAGAGAGGGATTCGAACCCCCGGTACCTCTCAGTACAACGGTTTTCAAGACCGCCGCAATCGACCACTCTGCCATCTCTCCAGAAGAGTGGTGCAAAGATACTGCTAATTTTTGAATAGCAAAATATTTTTGATATAATTTTTGGTAAAAACCGATAAAATAGTGTGATTTTTGATTTTAAAGCTTTTATGCGGCAAATCTTTAATCAACGATAGTTGCGAAAAAATCCCCCTCCAATCTCTTTTATTTTATAAGGATTTTCTTTATCTTGTGCTCACTTTTTACTAAGAAGTAATTAAACAATAATCCTTATAATTTTAATGCTATGAAGCAATTTTTAATGCTGCTAGTCATGCTTTTTGCCATGTCGGCTACAAGCTTAGCTAATCCACAAGAAGTTTCTGCTATTGTTAGTTCTTCAGCCCCTTTAAGTTATCGTCTAGGTCCAGGTACTGACTTTCCTGTAACTGGAACTTTAGAATCTGGCGATACCGTTACCGTTAAAAGCCTAAAATACTATGATGAGGGTTGGGTGATGATTATGAATGCTTCTTATCATCAAGGATTTGTTCCTGCAGATTCTTTACGTGGTAATTACGCTGAAATATTTCCATCGGAAAAAGATGAGACCTCGTTTCTTGAAGATTGTGTAACAGCGATTGTGTATGCTTATCTACGATTTCTTTACGGAATGACATCTCTTGGATGGTGGTCCTTTTTGATTGTAATCATGATGCTTGCATTGTCTTCTGGAATTATATATGGCATTCGTCGTTACGATAAAGACTATCAGCAGCCTTGGATATACTATGTTTTGTATTTTATTACCCTAATACCAACATTTGGTATGTTTTTCGCATGTATAGTACTAAAACAATCGATAACGATAGCTGAATGTGTCATGTCCTTTCTGTTGCTGATGGTTTTTGCCTCTCTTGCCATATTTGGTGGATGGGGTGTTCGTCAGTGTGGTATGATTGACGAAAAGTATCACAAAAATGGCAATCGATATGTTGGTCAACTATTACAATTCCCTGTGTGGATTTTTGTAATCATTATTTTCTGGATGGCTGCATTAGAACCAATTGTAGATTGGTCTACTACCTTTGTTTACCATGGTGGCGGATTTTGGCGTTATATCTTGGGCCTTATTATTCCTTTTGTATCGGTTACTGCTGTTTTATTTAGTTGGATTGTGTTTGTTGTTCCCTATGCTTTCAAAACAGCAGGTAATTGGCCCGTTCGCATCATGTTACTAACCTTGTGGATAACCATGGCAGTTATTACCTATAATTGGGCTTATGCTAACTTTAATAGTTTAAGTTTTGTTCTTTTTATTTTTATAGAAGGTGCTTGTTTTCTTACTAGTTTAGTGATGGCTAACTCAGAGCTACAGGGTATGCGTTGCTCTATGTGCCATAATTGTCATCCAGTAGAAATAAGTCGTACAGACGATGGATATAGCGAAGGTAAATCTAGCTATTGGACAACTGCCGACCAGAGTGAAGTTGGAAAATATAAAAAACGTTTTGGATCAACCATCGAAGGTGCTACTAAACGAGTTCAAGTTACTACGCTTTATCACAACTGGACCACTATACTACAATGTCCTAATTGCGGTAGAAAGTGGAGCATAGCACATAGCGACGAAGTGGATAGTCACACAGAGGATGTGGAATATAAATGGAAGGAACGTTATTAGTTTTATGACTTATAATCGTACGGTAAACTATCTATTAGATTTTCTTCTTGGCGATAATCAGTACGTTAAGTACGTTGGCTATTCCAAGGATCCTGCAGTCTGGTCGCGTTACAAGGTAGTGATTGTTCCTTCCTCTTTTTTTCAGGATCATGCCGAGGCAAGATGTAGCATGCCCCAATTGCCGCTAAAAGAGTTGGAGGGAATGCCCATCTTGTTTGGCGAGCCTATAGTAAAGCAGGTAAATGGTACGTGGGTTATATACGCCGATTTGGTGGCCTCGGCGCTTTTTCTTTTGTCGCGATACGAAGAAAAGCTTAATCCAGAACGTGATGTGCACAATCGCTTCCCTGCTAAGGCATCGTTAGCCTACAAAGCAGGTTTCTTGCAACGTCCTTTGGTAGACGAGTACGGTGCGTACTTGCGCAAGTGCCTGGCTCAATGTGGGGTAGAACTGACACATAGTGCCCCAAAAATGACCATCACCCTTACGCACGATGTGGATGTGCCCTTTGAACACCGTACGTTGCGCTCGTTTTTGGGTGGAATAAGACGTGGGAAGGTAAAAACAGCGCTAAAAAATGCTTGCTCATCGCTCGATAAAAATTCGGTTTATACCTTTCCATGGCTACTAGAGCAAGATAATCGTTTGCCCGAAGCACAAAAAATCTATTTTCTTCGCTATCCCATTCAGGCGTGTGCGTACGATAAGCCTTATTTGTCGTATCGGATGCGCGATATGAAACAATTGGTAACCTTGCTCAAACAAAACGGCGTACAATTGGGGTTGCACGGTAGCTATCAATCGGGTGCAGATGGGTCGCTAATAGTTGAAGAAAAGCGTCAGCTCGAAAAAAATATAGGAACCCCATTGACGCAACATAGATACCACTTTTTGCGTACGTGTATTCCAGATAATTTTATATCTTTGCAAGAGGCAGGTATTTTGCACGATTATACCGTAGGGTATGCCGATGCCGTGGGATTCCGTTTGGGAACGTGTCATCCCGTTCGCTTTCTATCGCCAGTTACTTTACAGGTAGAAAACGTGCAGTTACACCCCCTAACCATGATGGACGTCACCTTGTCCGATTATAGGCAACTATCGTATCGTCAGGCATGGGAAACCATCGTACAACTGATAGAACAAGTAAAAAAACACCATGGCGAATTGGTACTTTTGTGGCACAATACATCCGTAGCCGATGCTACATCCTATCATCGCCAATTATACAACGATATTATCACTCATTTAACTCTCGATTAGTCGCTTAGTCGGTTAGTCGATTCGTCATAAAATAGTTATGAAAACCTACGAAAACCATTCCTTACTCCCTTATAACACCTTTGGTGTGGATGTAGATGCTTCTTATTTGGTAGAATACGATTCCGAAGAAGAATTGATTCAACTCTTGCAACTCGACTTGTTGCGCGAAAATAAAT
>ERZ808030.25-NODE-25-length-16071-cov-3.760660_pt1 | contig 16071 bp, 12 predicted proteins | sample MGYA00380186_ERZ808030 | MGnify/ENA primary metagenome ERZ808030 (study PRJEB31490, sample SAMN06133386) | cow dung metagenome | isolation source: M7 | host: cow | place: China: Chengdu | collected 2015-05 ...
TTTGTACTGTACCCCTTTACTGCATAGTGTGCGTCTTGTCTCTCCGCGCATGTGATGTAGCGGTCAAAGTGCCTTTATCACATGCTTCGCTACGCCCTGTACGACAAGTTCTCGAACACGAATTACCTTGTTCCGATATTTACGGCGGTTCTCATATTTGAGGATCGCATAACCGGACTCATCGTCAATTCCATCAAAAGTCTTCAAAGTGTTTTGGTTATCCTCGTCCAGCGCAACAACGATATCGCCAACAGAAGCGGTTGACTGTTTCTTGATGACTACCAGGTCTTTATCCTCAATACCAGCGTCTACCATAGAATCTCCTGAAGCGCGGAGAATATAGAACTCGCCTTTACCAAAGATGGACTCCGGAAGTGTGACATATTCCTCGACATGCTCTTCTTCTGTCTCAGGATCACCACAATGGATAGATCCTACTATAGGAGCAGAGAAGTAGCCGGTAACACACTTATCGATTTGGGGCGTCTCAATAGTGTGCCCGTCGTAAGAAATCATACCTTGCTCATTCATCTCGACCAGGTAGCGATAGGCCGTTGTTTTCGCAATGCCGACTCCTTTAGCAATTTCGCTCACAGAGGGAGAGGACCTCTTAATGCGATAGTAGTCGCTCACATAGGTACAAATCTCTTTCATCAGTTCCGGGTTCTTAGATCTCATAATCATCGCTCACTTTCTATCAGGAACGCTTCGTTCTCGATAGTTATATTATACATGTATTTCCCCAAAATACAATAGAATTATTAAACAACATAAAAAGGTGGGCGTATTTGCACCCACCTTTTTGCGTTATCTGTTTTTCAGAGCTTCGTTCAGCCGTCGCTCGTATTCATCTCGAATTACCTTTGGCTCTACGATTTTCATCTTGCCGCCGTATGTAAACACCCACGAGTAGAAGGTGGCGCTTGCGGAGATCTCAGCCACAACAGAGAAGGAATTATCGTCATGGATATGTGTTTCCACATCCTCACCAAAACGGTCTATAATCGCTTTCATAAGGCTGTTATCGCATAGAAGCTTCACTTTGCACGGTTTGCCTTCATACATCATAAAGACTCGTTCGCAATAGTCGCTGATATTGTATTCCTCCGGTCGGGGATGATAGGTCACCGCCGACAATTTCGGCTGATACATCCGATCTACACGGAACTTTACAATTTTGCCGTGCTTCTGCGACCATCCGAATATGTAATAGCAGTCGTTGTTCCACACCAGGTCATACGGCGAAAAGCGATACAAATAGCCGTCGTGCTTCAACTCTTTCTTCTTTCTTGCCGTGTATTCGGTGTATTGGAACTCCACGGCAGTTTCCGATTGTATTGCAGCCTGGAGAAGATCCACTGTGTAGTTGACGGTTTCGTTCGTGGTCTTTGCTTTACCGTCTACATATAAGCGTCGCTTGAGCTGCTCTGCCTGATGCGGACTTGCCAATGACGAGACCTTCTCAATGAGAGCAACACTCTTGCTCTCCGAGATGAATTTTGCCGCCTGGATCGCATCGACGATCATCTTCAGCTCAGCAAGTTCCAACGCACGGCTACCGATGAAGTATTGGTTCTGTCGGCTCTTGTTGCAGATGATATCAAAGCCGCTGTCTTGGAGATCTACGAGATCCGAGGCAACAGTTTTTCTATTTGTGTGAATACCGCATTCTTCAAGATATACGAGTATATCCGTTATAATTGCGGGATGTTCTTCATCGGTATGATCCCACAGGTATTTCAGTATGTGTAGCGGTCTGTTTTTGTCTGCCATCTATATCTCTCCTGAGGTAAAATTGTAAGCCTATGCTTTATTGGTTGGTTTCCACGCCTATGACAATAATGCGGTCGCTTTTGGTTGCTCCGTAGCAAGTAGACAGCGTAAGGAGTTGCTGACCGTATTCAGGTGTGATGCCCGTGTCATATAAGGCACGGAGCTTTATTGCTTCTATTTTTGCATTAAACTCGGTTTCATCTGCGGCGGTATGGAAGTCATACCAGCCGTCGTTGTTCTTAACATACACCACCGCAAAAACGGTGTACTGCTTCATTCCTTCGGCGGTTTCAAACTCGATTACGGGATGCTCGGTACAGTAGTCCTTGTTTCTATACTGTGTGACAGCCGAGAACATCGTTCCGTTCTTCATATTGTGACCATAGATAACGAGGTTATCGCAACTCATCATGCATTTGCCTTTGAGAAACGGAACACCTGCGGAGCTGTACTCTTTATCAAAATTCAGCCGCAGATACCGTTGCGGTTCGCTCGGTGTGTGCATTACGGGATAATCCACCGCCGTGTCTTTAATATACACCCAGCCGATACAGTCTGCATTCTTCTCAAACAGCGGCGCAAGGTTTCGGGTGAACACGGGAGCCGGTGCCTGTGGCTCGGTTGCTTGGGTTTCCTCATCACTTTCAGCTTCGCTGTTTTTCGGCTCGGTTACGTCCTCGGATTCATCGGGGACGGTAACGTTGGTAATAAGGTCTGCAAGCTCGTTGAAATCGTCGATTTCTTGTTGGCGGTCATTGACCTCTCCAACGATCATTATGATTGCCACAACCATGACTATAACAAAAAGGAGAGTCAAGAATGGCAATATCTTCTTAACCATTCAAGACCCTCCTTTATTGGTCAAAGCTATTGCACGGGGGGATATTATGCTTTTTTCTTTTTCAAAACTACAACGGTAATACCAACGCCCGCACCTGCGGCAACGAGAGCAATCAGCAAGATGCCCCACCAAGGCATTCCTTTGTCGTTTTGGCCGTCGTTCTTATCGGTGGTATCCGTTGTCGGGTCGGTGCTTTCTGTGCCGTCTGTGGGGTTTTCAGAGCCATCTGCGGGGGCTTCTGTTCCATCCGTTGGATTGGTAGATACGTCGGGATCAGTAGGTTTGGTAGACGTATCGGGATCGGTAGGCTCGGTAGTCGGTGCCGCTACCACCGTCACGATGAAGAACTCGAAAGCATCTTTATAGGAAATCTTGATTTTCTGCTCACCAACGGTAACGAGTTCCTTTTGAGAATAGGTCAGATCCTTGCCGTCCTTGGAATCAATGAAACCATCGGGAGTATAGATACGAACCTTCAGACCGGTCATATCCAACTTTTCGCCTGCGGTATAGGTCACCTTGTTGGGAGCCTGAACGATCTCCAAGGTGTAATCACTGCCGCCCTCGGCAATAGTGATATCGAACTCCTTGGTGTTAGCGTAATCTTCACCGGCTTCGGGAGTGACCTTAATCACCACGTGCCAAAAGCCTGCCTTGGTAGGTGTACCTTCGATCTCGCCGTGCTGCGTTAAGTACAGACCGTCGGGCAAACTGGAACGGAACAGCGAAAAGACTACGTCGGGATCACTGCAATCTAACTTCACATAATAGGATTGTCCTACCTTTCCGTCGGGAATAGCTGCGTCACGGATTTCGGGAATCAACGCAGGATTACCGGTATTGGGAACCGTGAATTTAGCACCGTCATATGTGCCACACTGTTGGGTACGATCTGCGTCGCTGAAAAGATATACCTTGCAGTAGAACTGACAGCCCTTGTCGTTTTCGGTTAAGGTGATAGACGGGCCGTCTTTGTAGTAAGAATCGTTGCGGAACCAATAATACTGCATATTACCTTCCAATGCGGCATTATACTCAGCGGCGTTCTTGCCCAAATCCATAATGTTCTGCATGGTTTTCTGTTCATTCACTTTCACCGTTCCACCGGCAACAAAGCTGCTGTCGGACGTATAAACGACAGTTTCACCTGCCGCCATTGCAGGAACTGCAAGGGAACAAAGAAGCAGAAGGCTCAAAATGATGCTAAAAGCCTTTTTCATAAAAACAACTCCAAATCTATATTAATTTTACTTTTCTTTCGTTTTGGTAAACTCATAAGCGAAGCTTTCTTTTCCTTCGCTGCCGGACAGGATCAGCTTATCCTTGGTTACCTCATAATTGTAGGTATAGTCGTTTGCCTTCTCATCCTCAAAATCAATGCTTACTGTCTTTTCTTCTTCATTGATGGTGTACTTGAAGGTATATGTATTGCTCGGCAGGATCATTGCGCCTTCGCCGTTGCCTTCAAACTGATACACCGTCGTACCATCCATATCCCACGTGCCTTTCAGCACGTCACCGCCTGCACATCCTTTGAAAATGAGAATAATGATAAGCAAGAGCAATACAACCGCCCCTCCGATGATTGCCCATTTGCGGATCTGCTGTTGTCTGATTCGCTTGGAACGTCTGCGCAAGCGCTCGTTCTCACTTGAAATATACCGTGGGGGTTGTATCGGCTGACTGTATCGAGGGGTTCTTCTTGCAACAGGCTTCCCTTGTGTGGGACGCGGTGAACGCTGGGGATGCTCTCTGTTGATTAACCCCATTATTTCATCTAATTCTTTATCCATATTATCGCTCATGTTTTTCTGACTCCTTGCTGTGGTAAACTTGCTCTCTCCAAGGCGACAAACACACATCTTTTGTCGCTTTGGAGAAAGGGCTATTCTTGCAAATAGCCGATTCTTTGCAAAAGGGCGGTGGCGGATTTACCGTCACCGCCCTTGCAGTTTAAGGTATGTTATCTGTTATAGATTACTTAACAGAATACTTTTTCTTGCCGAGGATAGTAGTAGCAACAACGCCGAGAGCGCTGATCATCAGCAGGCTGATCCAGAGGATCATGTTGCTGTTATCGCCGGTCTGAGGATTATCGGAAGGCTTGTCGTCGCCGGTAGAGCCGCCGGGAGTACCAACGTTGTACTGGCAAACGTCGCACTTGCCGTCCTTGTTCTCATCCTTGTGAGCTGCGCTGTTAGCCTTATCGCCGCAAGCACACTCGTTCCAGTGGTTATCCTTATCGGACTTCCAATCGGTGCCGTGGCTGTGAGCGTTGGCAATTACAAGGGCTTCCTTAGTAGTTGCAACCTTATCAGCGGTGAAGTAGGTGTCGCACTCGTCACAGAAGTAGTGAGCCTTCATGCCGTCCTTCTTCTCAGTAGCAGTATGAACTGCGGGTTCTTCCTGAACCAACTCGCCGTACTTGTGACCGCCCTTGATTACTACGCTGTCCTTATCGGTGATTTCAACAGAAGCAGTTGCATCGCTGAACCACTTGCCGCAAGAGCAGGTGTAGTATTCGATGTTGCCATCCTTTTCGCAATCAGCAGTTTCGGCAGGAACCTTGGTCAGGTTGTTCTTGTGAACGTGGCCGAGAGCAGGAGTGATCTCGTAACCGCAAACAGAACACTTGATAGGATCGGTCTCGGTAGCTGCTTCACGGTCGGGAGTATGAGGAACAACGGTATTGTGAGCACCGCAAGAGCAGGTGTCAGCGTGGCCGTCAGCTTCCTTGTAGCCGTTTACGATGTTGTACTCGTGAACAGGAGCAGGAATTACGAGGTCGGACTCGGTGGTAGCAACCTTTTCTGCGGTGAAGTAAGTGCTGCACTTATCGCAGAAGTAGTGAGCCTTCATACCGGCCTTCAGCTCGGTAGCAGTATGCTTAGCAGGAACTTCCTCAACGAGAGTACCGTAGTTGTGGCCTGCCTTGATAACTACGCTTGCCTTGTCGGTGATTTCAACGGAAGCAGTAGAATCGGTGTAGTACTTACCGCAAGAGCACTCGTAGTATTCGATGTTGCCGTCAACAGTGCAGGATGCGCCGTTAGCAGGAACCTTGGTCAAGTGGCTCTTACAGATGTGACCGGTAGCGGTTTCGAGAACGATCTGACAAGCAGTACAGATCTTATCCTCGGTTTCGGTAGGATCAGCCATGTTCGGAGTGTGAGGCTGAACAGCATCGTGCTCGTCACAGAACTTACACTTGTGAGCGTGGCCGGTAGCCTTATCCTTGTAGCCCCACTGGGTTGTATCAAAGTCGTGGTCGCCCATTTCGGTGCTTACCCAAGAGGTAGTACCGATTTCAGCGCAATGTGCGCAATCGTAGTAGTATTCCTTAGCATCCTGGCAGTTAGCGCCGGTACCTGCTACGAGGTGAGCTGCATCGGTGAGCTTCTCATCGAACTTGTGCTCGCCTGCGTCAGTGCTGGTCCAGAACTTGTCAGTAGCGTTAGGATCGTTCTTTGCGTTTGCATCGCAAACGGAGCAATCGTACCAGTAAACGTCAAACTCGGTGCAATTGGTAGCCTCAGTCTTGAGGTGAGCGGTATCCTTCTTCTGCTCGGTGTACTTGTGCCCTTCAGCAGCGATCTTGCCTGCGCCGGTCTTCCAAGCATCGATATCAGCAATCTCTACGGCAGCGGAAGCATCTTCGAAATACTTACCGCAAGAGCACTTGTAGTGAGCCTTATAGCCGTCCTCGGTGCAAGTAGCACCATGCTTTTCAACAGGAGTCAGATTGTTCTGATGGATGTGATCGGTCTTAGGCTTGATCACGAATCCGCAGAACTTACATACCTGATCCTCGGTTTCGGTAGGAGCAGAGATGTTCGGAGTATGGCCAACAACAGTATTGTGAGCGCCGCAAGAGCAGGTGTCAGCGTGACCGTCATTTTCCTTGTAGCCGTACTGAGTGGTGTAGCTGTGCTGATTCTTGATAGTCAGCGCTTCTTTCGTAGTAGCAACCTTACTGCTATCAAAATAAGTATCACAGGTATCACAAAAGTAGTGAGCCTTCATACCGTCCTTTACTTCGGTAGCGGTATGCACGCCGGGATCCTCGTCAACAAGAGTGCCGTAGTCATGGGAAGCAGCGATCTTGCCTGCGCCCTTCTTCCAAGCGGCGAGATCAGTGATCTCATTGTTGCAAGCGGAATCGCTGTAATACTTACCGCAAGAGCAGGTGTAGTAATCATTCCAACCGTCAACGGTGCAGGTAGCAGCCTGACCCTTGGTGAAAGTACCGGAGCAAGTGTGAACAGCGGGAGCGGTAATAACAACAGTTGCGTTGCCTGCAACGCCCTTGTATTTGTTAACGCCAGCGGTGTCTTCGTTCAGAACGAAATTAGCAGTACCTGCAGCTTTTGCAGTAAAGGTAAGTGTAGCAACGGTACCTTCAGCGAACTCAGCGGCAACGCCGGTGACAACGCCGAAAGAGAAAATACCATCGCTGTTGGTTTCAGCAACGGTGTCACCAACCATTGCATCAATCCAAGGAGATTTACCGCTGGTCTTATACAGACCGAGATATTGGTCGCCGTCGGCGCCGGTAATTGCGGTACACTCCAAAAGATTCTTATCGAAGTTCATGAAAATACCGAAGCCTTCGACATCCATTTTCTTGTTGCTGATGGTTACAGTAACGATGTCGCCAACCTTAACCTCAGTCTTGCTAACCGTCATGGTTGCATTTGCTTTGGGGTCAGATGTGGCAGCATACGCAGGCTGTACAGCAAAGGAAGCCAGCATACACAAACACAACAGCAACGCCCAAAGTCGTTTTGAAATGTTCATAATCATTTCCTCCTATTTTTAATCTAAAGAATCTATTGCATTGAGAACATAACGCATAAGTTTGGTTACATCCTCCATATCAAGAGAATCATTACCAGTCACTTCTGCTGCCGCAAGAGCTTTTGTATCGGTTATAATCTCTGCACTCAGAACATGACGCATTAGTGCCGTGGTATCTTCCATATCCACAACGCCGTCGAGGTTCACATCGCCTTTGAGGATGTTGCTTGCGGCGGGTGCGCCGACGGTGATGGTTACGGGAACGGTGGTAAGCACATTACCGTCATCGTCCTTGATTACAACAGAAGTACGATAAGTACCCTTTGCAAGGTCTGTGGTTGCGGGCAGTACATTAATGCTCATACCACTTGCGTTAACCTGCAGGAGCGTGCTATCTTCTGCTTCTGCTGTGATGGAAGTGATCTCAGTCGTACCGACGCTGGTGACGTTGATTGTCGTGATCGGTCTGCCGGTGTATCCTTCCTCCAGCTCGATGGTGACTTGACCAGGATCGGTGGTTACCGCCTTGGCAGGAACCGTCGCTGCGGGGAACTTGTAAACCGCGCCGTTCTGATTGCCGGTCATTTGTGCGTTGCTCTGACTGCTGAGATAGATCTTAGCATTGTCGGCAAACTTCACGAAGTCGCCCTTGCCGTCATCGTCACGGTCACGAGCTTCCAGCACGAGGTACACGCTGTAACGGAGTCCTGCAATGAAGGAACCGTCTGCATTGAAGCTGTCGCCGGAGTCCTCACCGGTGTCGATAACGCCGTTGTTGTTCACATCGTAGAACCAAGTCAAACTAGTTACGTACACTTCGTCGTCAATAGCAAAGTTGGAGAGGAACTCGGTGATATCGTCAGCCGTTGCAGGCTTCTGATAACCTACGGGAGCTTCCAGATCATCAATATAGAGGTTTTCAATGGTCTGAATCTCTGCGGTAGGCATGAAGTAGAGGTACGCATATACAAGCTGCTGTCCTTCAACCTCAGTTCCGCTGATAGGCTTGATATAGCACTTTGTACCGTTAACCATTACGGTAACGTTTTCCGCAAAATAGGTGGTATAGTTCGCTTTGGTCGTAGAGATCGTGAGATTTGCACGATACATCTGACCCTTTTGATAGGTTTCGCCTTCACCCATCTTCACAGCGTTATCATTTGTAATATCATTATCATTCAGATAATCGCCGGAAACCAGATAAATGCTGCTTGCACCCGCACTTGCGTCAATGGTATCGGAATTGCTGCAATCGAAATTGATTGCTGCTCTGCCGTCACCAACTGCCGGAACGGGAGCCGTCAGGTTCACGTAGTCCAGATAGGTGTGGCTTGCGTCTTTAAGTCTATCCCAAGTCCAGTAAAATACGATCTTCTGGGCTTCATAGAAGTTGTCGTAATCATCCTTACCGAACTGAGTGGAACCGAAGACAGATGTTTCTTCGAAGTCACGGAAATTGTAAGCCTTTCCGTTGACCTTTACGATGATATCGTCTGCATAGGTGTACCAGGTCTTATCGCCGTCTGCCAGTTCGCTCTGACGTGCGGGGAATACGTAACCGTCCTTAGGCACGATACTCACTCCAAGTTCGGGGATGAGGTTGCCTTCGAACTTACCAGTGCTCGGATGTACGCCGCTTACCCAACTGTATTCATTGTAATCCAACTCATAAGGAGCATCAGCGGGAACGGATGCAATGGCATCGGGATTGCCGCCGATGGTAGGCGTACCCAAAGTGACTTCTACTTCGGTAATCGGGATATTGATGATTACCGTCTGTGTATTGTTTGCAAGTGCGGTCTGACCGACGCCTACCGTTGCAGTAGCGGTAACCTTGATCTGACCGGGCTTGTTGATGGTAAGAACACCGTTTGCGTCAATGGTAGCAACATTCGTGCCTACCAGGGATTCCACCTTCCAGGTAACAGACTTAAAGCTGGGAGCGCTTGCGCCGTTACCGGGTACGCAACTCAGCTTCATGGTGTTGCCAACGTAAGGGCCTTCCATGGTCTTGCCGCTGATGACGTTGCCGGCTTCGTCGGTGATATCCACGAAGTCTGCGATACGACCCACTTCAACGGTAACGCAATTGGAAGCGGTGAGATACTGACCGTCCTTTTCGACGTAAGCCATCACCAGGTAGTTACCGGGTACGATGGTTTTGACGTCCTTAAACAGCTTTTGGAAGCTGATGGAAGATTTACCGTAAGCATTGACGTAGGTAAAGTCAGAGGTGCTCATGCCCTGAGGGTAGCTCTGGATCGCCCAGCGGATGTCGCCCAGAGATACGGAGCTGCCGTAGGTAGCCGTGATAGTCAGAGGCATAGGAACACTTCCGTTGTTGTAAACGGTGAAGATGAAATCGTTGGCCTTCTTAATGCTGATGCCGTAAGCCTCGGCATTGAACTCCACCTTTACGGGCTTGGAGTAGACCAAATTGCCGTCACGGTCGTAAGCTGCGTAGCAGTAGGTGCCGCTTTCTTTCAACGTTACGGAAGTGCCGTTCCATTCTCCCGGTGCATTGCTGTAAGCAGGCTTGCCATTCGTATCATAAGCAACCCTATACCAGCCTTCGATATCACTTGCCACGATCTTATCTGCGGCAACCTGTGCATTGGTAACATCAATGGGTGCTTTCAGTGTGACGGAGCTGCCGGGGTTACCCACATAAGCGGTCTTATCGCTGTTGAGCGTTGCGCCGGAAACAGTAATATCGGGGAGCTTCAGCGCCCAAGCAGATTTCGTAAAGCGTCTTGCAATACCGTCGGAGCCGTAAACGATCATCGTAACGTCGAACTTCACGTGACCCCAGTCGGTATCATTGAAATTGTAAGTATTATTGTACCAGGCAAAGGGTTCGTCTTCCCACTCTGCCATATTATCGCGGTAGAGGTATTCATAGCGAACCGTGCTGCTGCCGTAGGCGGCATCCGCCAAATCCTCGGCAGAAGGCTTTACCGTTACCACGATATCGGTATTCGAACCGCTGAAGCCCGGATAGGAGATATCCACTTCCATCTTGTCGCCGGGCAAGGAGGATTCATCCAGCGGGGTCTTGGTGGGATCAAGTCTGAATTCATAGGTTTTGGTTTCCATGCGGTATGCGCAGTTGGTGGGCGCTTCGCTGACCACGCAGGAAACCTTCATTTGACGGAAGTTTGCGGTACCGGCGGCTTCTTTCCAAGCTGCGGAAATATCCAGCCTGCCCGTGGTGGTAACGATATCCTTGCTGACTTCGCCGTTGGTGCCGTAATGACCCCAAAGGTGCCAGGTGTATACCGGCCCGGCATTCTCAAGACCTGTGGTATCGGCAAAGTAAGGATCGTAATCCACCGTTGCCACCAGATTATTGGAAGATGCGTTCCAGTCGATGACCTCACCGTCGTTCACGGGATAATTGCTGTAAGGGCCGCCGTTTAAGGTAACGGGCAGCTTCTTATCACTCAGCCACGGAGTGATCGTGACCTGCAGGCTCTCGCCGCTGGTCTGACCGCCGGTTTCATTCAGTTCCACTTCACCGGCTGCGTTGCCGTTGTAGATTGCATTGTTAACGAAAACCTGCATTCTTGCGGCTTCGTCCTTCCAAGCGGAATCGGGAATGCCAAGGTGACCGTAAGAGCCGGTCTGTACCCTCGTATATTTATTCGTACCACCATAAACAAATCCGTTACTAACAACAGTATCATGTTTATCCGTCTGGAAGAAGCCAGCACGAACCGAAAGGTCGCCGGTTCCGTTAAACACATTGGCACCGCCCAGCGCCTTGAAAGAGCCGCCATTCACAATGACAGTACTATTAGACGAATACGAAACGACCTCATCTCTGTGATGTGTTTCATAACCATCTGTGGGACCTCTGAAATCTCCAGCTGTTTCAGTAAAAACAATGCTTTCTCCGCGGCCGATCAATTCACCGCCATTCACGACGAGGCAGCCTCCATCGTAAACGTTTGCGGCAGAACCCCAAACTTGGTTCCGTGCATAACCGTCATACCTCGACGCCTCAAACTGCATATACTTTTCACTGCCCAGTTTTTTCCAATGTCCATCCTTCTCGCCGTCAGTAATCCAGTATTTCTCGGTTTTACCGGCAATAATGCTACCGTCATTTATGATCAATGTGCCGTATACATCGAAAACATCTCTTTTCGTGGATAGTTCATGCTGTTCACGGAGATATGCATCATAAGAAATGCTTCCATCTTCGCCGCTATCGTTTATCGTCAAACTACAGCCAAGAGGAATTTTGAACAGAGTATCCTCCCAAAAATCGGGATAGTAGTCCTTCATCTGGTAGTGTCTCTCCGGAGTGTCGACAATATCTACCGTGTAACAACTAGTCACATTCCTTAGATTGTGCGCTTTAATGTCGTATCCGTTCAAATCCAATGTTTTAGAACCACTGATTTCAACCGTCATTGACATATCAAACGGCACACCGTATAAAAAATTGATGAGTGGCACAGTCTCTGTGACCATATCAAGCGTCACTTCGATATCAGCCGTCAGTTTAATGGTTGCCGTACCGGAAGCGGTCAGTGCCGTTGTTAGTTCCTCCCAAGAGTCAACCTCAGTGACGGTCGTTGCTGCTGTCGCTGTCAGAACGCCCATCGGCAACATACCGACGATCATCGTGAGCGCAAGCAACAGGCTTAGTATTCGTTTTTTCACGTTTCTTTCCTCCTTTTCAGAAGTTTTATTTGCTCGGCAGTTATAAAGCCGCTTTCTCCCGCTGCCGAACGACCGGGAGACGCATGGACGTTTTCCGTGATACAGAAAAACGGTTTGGGGTTCATTTCAATCGCTGCCACCGCCTTTCGTCTTACAGACGGCGATGCCTTCCAGCAGTTCCATCAGTATCGGCTCAACGCCGTCCGTCCACTGATAGCCCTTATCCACCACGATCTGACCTGCCAGACAATGCTGTTTGCCATCCTCGTCCTCCAATTCAATATGAAAGAACGCACAAGGAATCGGTTTTTCGCTTCTTCGCCGCAGGTAGATGTATTTTCCGTCCCGGCAGCATTGGAAACGAACGGTCTGCTCACTCTCTTTTTCGGGGAACATATCCATCGGTGTTGCCCCTTCTTCAAAAGAAACGGTAAAGGACTCCTTCTTGTCGGTAATAAACAGCACCCTTTGACCGGGTGGGCCATCCTGATGGCTTTTAAGTTTTGGCCGAATCAGCAGGCGGTATTGGTCAAACAGGTTCACCGCCGTGCTTTGCATACAAGCCATATTCATATCCCACCACCTTTCAAAGTTTTTTGTTCGTTACAGTGAGTAGAGTGCAGCAAGCAGATATTTTGTGGTGACGGAGGAATAGAAGAAGGTATCTATCAATCCGTCCTTTTTGGCGTTCATCACCTCGCGGGCAATGTCCGGTGCAGAGTTTTCATCACACAGCAGAACAATTTTGCAGTTTGGCAATTTTTTCCGCAGTTCTTTAACTTCTGCAATTCTCGCACCGATGGTAGTGCCATTGGCATAGGATACTTCGGCTATCAGCGTTTCGGCAGAAAGCATTTCACACTGATCGACTATGTCGTTTTTCTTTGTTCCAACCGGCAATCGGAAAGGCTGAAATTCGCCGCTGTCGGTAAGCATTTGGGTGATTGCTTCCGCCAGCAAACCGTTTCCGATGCTGACAACGATTTTCTTCATTCTCTGTTAACCTCCTTGCCGAGAATTTGCAATTACCTGGTATGCCTATCGGGGTCATTTTCACCCCTACTTACAATTTCGGCAATTTTACGAATACAGTATACCAAAACCTATATACCGAAAACATCCTACTAAAGTATGATTTTGAAAGCGGAAAAGAAAAAAAGTGCCGCCTTTTCAGACGACACTTCGTTTTTTATCCTATTATATATGTATTATTCTGTCGGTTTCTGATCGAAAATGACCAGTCCGCTTTCTCTTGCTCTCACGGCAAGTTCCGTGCGGTTACGGAAGCCTGTGCGGTTCTTCATATTCTGCACGTGGGTCTTTACCGTAGCCACAGAGATAAAGAGCTTTTCAGCAATAGCCGCATCGGTTTCACCTGCCACCACCAGGCGAAGCACTTCCAGTTCTCTTTCGGAGAACCGTTCGCTCCAAGTATCTCCCAATTTAAGCTGCGGCGTGTTATCGGGATAAACATTCTCACCGGCAATGGTGCGATCCATCAGAGTGATAATTTCCTCTGCTGTAGAACTCTTGTACCAAAAGCTGTCAACACCTGCATCACGGGCACGGTCAATGTAACTGCACTCCGGCTGACTGGTGATAACGATGATCTTGATTTTCGGCAGATGCTTTTTGATATCGCGGGCAGCATCAATACCGTTAGCGTTCATCGCAGTGCAGACATCCATCAGGATCACGTCTACCGGATGGGTGCGGCAGAAGACTTCTGCAAACAGAGCGCTCTCCACGGAACCTGCCAATTCATATTTTTCACTCTTGTCCACGTAGATCTCCAACAACTGACGAGCCATTGGATCATCTTCAACAAGCAGGACACGGATCATAGAATATCACCCCTTCCTTTGGGAATGGTTACAATAAGGGAAAACTCCGGCTCTGCCTTTACGGTCATAGTACCGCCTTCGCTCTCAATCTTTTTACGCAAGGAACCAAGACCGCCGCCTTCTGTGATTTCGCCTTTCGGTGCTTCACCGTCATTACGGAAGCATACCGTAAACCCTTGGGCATTTTCTTCCAGCTCTATGAAAAGCTTTTTTGCCTGTGCGTGGCTTACCGCATTTATCAGTGATTCTGCCGCCGACTGTACGAACAGTTTCTGTACGTCCGCGTCAGACGGGAGGTTACCGCTTCTTTCTATGATAATTCCGGTAGCCGATGCAATACGGGTGAGCATATCCATGGGCTGTTCTTCCTCTTTCAGCTCTGCTTCCTTGCGGAGCATGGCAATACTGCTTTGCCACATTTGAAGCAGTTGTTGCTGCTCTCCCTGCTCATGCAACAAAAAGCGACGTGTAGACAAAAGTGCTTGTCCCAACTCACTGTGAATACGTGTCTTTGTTTCCAGTCGCTCTCTGGAGCGAGTCAGTTCGTCCACGTTCTCTCCGTGCTTTCTGAGTCTTAAGTTCAATACGGCAAGTTCAGCATTCTTTTCTTTCAGTTCGTCCGTTACGGACTGGATCTGTGTGGTGTTGGCTGCGGTAAGCTGATAAATACCGTTCAGTTCCTCGCAGGCAAAAGCCCACACGTTTCCATCCGGCAGACGGAAAATCGGACGACTTCCATTGGAGAGACGCTGAACATCTTCTTTTACCTCACCGCCGCTTAATATCTCCCAAAACAATTCTGCATTTTGAAGATCACGACCTACAATAGCAAAACACAGATTTGTCATGCACTTATTGGCAAGCACAACTCTGCCGTCGCTTTGATAGAAGCACAGACCGCTGTTCAATTTATCCACGCTTTCTTTAATAGAAGATCGTGTAATGGTGTTTTTACGGTAGCGATATTCCTTAATAGCAAACCACACCGTATTCGCTAATGCCAAAAGGAACACGAAAAGCGGAAGCAGTATGGGTTGCTTACAAAGCCATTCGGAGATTTCGGGAACAACAAGATCTCTTAATCTCGCTCTTGCTTCTGCGGTATAGATAATCATAAATACACCACTCAGCAGCATTCCCGAAAGCAGAAGCATCTTTGGTGCGCTCTTCTTTTGGCGGAACACACTGGGAAGCAGACAGCCGCAAATACACAGTTCCAAAAACAGTCCGAGAATCAGCAGGCTGCGAACCGGAATTGATAAATCAAAATAGTTCATCATACGGTGGCACCTCCCTCGGATACTGTCAAGTCAATGGTTACATCTTCATCCATAATATCGTATGTAAAGTTACCATAAGGAACCTTTACATCAGAAAGCACCTGCTCTGCAATGACTTCGGTACAACCGATCTGAATGTTCATTGAGATTTTACCTTTATGGCAAGCGAGGTTGACCATCATCGCAGTCATATCATTCAGCATTTGCTCAACTATCGTTTCATAGAAGTCATACACCGCAACGATATGTTCACGAAGCAGCATTTCATCATCACAGTTACTATTGAAGGAAGTAAACATATCGGCAAGACGAAGATTCTCCAAAGATTCACGGATGCAATACTCCAGCTCTCTTGCGTGGATTCGTTCTGCATCTTCACCAAGCAGAAGCAGATTTCCTCTGCGCTTGATATAGGAACCCAATACGCAGATTTTGGCAATCAATTCACGGGCGTTTTCCGGTTCTTTCTCGATACGATGGAGCAACATATCCACTTTGATAAGCTGCGGTTCAACTTCTCTTGCAATACGGTCGTACAGGCGGTTCTGTTCATCGGTCTTTGCACGCTTTTCTTTCAGTTCAAGTTCTGCCTGCAAAAGCACATTTTCTTCGCCAAGCTGTTCAAGCGTATCCTGCAACCTTTCTTTCAATTCGTTCAGCTGCGTAACATCATCCTGCCATACCACACGGCCACCGTTGATCGGTGCGCTGTTTAACAAAGTTCCATCCAAGTGAACGGTTTCCCGTTCCGTCCTGCGCATTTCTTCTTCCGGCACAGGCAGTGCACCACCGGATACATAATGCGGCTGATACTCTGCATCAACGATCTGCACCGGTACGGTGGTGCTGTCAAATACTTCCTGAT
>ERZ808030.26-NODE-26-length-16000-cov-3.546505_pt1 | contig 16000 bp, 12 predicted proteins | sample MGYA00380186_ERZ808030 | MGnify/ENA primary metagenome ERZ808030 (study PRJEB31490, sample SAMN06133386) | cow dung metagenome | isolation source: M7 | host: cow | place: China: Chengdu | collected 2015-05 ...
GCCTCGTGTGCAATACGATCGCGCTTCAGTTCGAAGTCGGACAACAGAGCGGTTTCCTTTTTGGGGACGCGCACAAGGTTGACTAGCGGGTTGATATTCTCAATCAGGATAGCACTAAGATCGCCCACCAACGAATTTTTAAGATTGTAGTTGGGTGCATGGCTGCCTCCGAGAATCAAAGCTTTGCCGTCGAAAATACGGCTATGGGGATTATTGCCGAGATACCATGCCACAGCATCCCTACCTCCGGCATAGTGGGTATCTTTAAGACCATCCTTGCTGACGGGAATGAACTTGCTTTTGTCGTTGGTGGTTCCGCTGGATTTTGCATACCAGCGCACCTTGCCGGGCCAAAGCACATCTGCCTCGCCCTGGCGCATGCGGTCGATGAAATGCTTCAGATCCTCGTAGGTATTGACGGGAGAGGTGTTGGCAAACTGCTGGTATGTACTTACTTCTGCAAAGTCGTGCTCCCTGCCCCACTCCGTTGCCTCAGCCTTTTGCAACAATCTGCCCAGTACCTGCATCTGCAAGCGTTCTGCCTGGGACTGGTATCTGTCAAGCTCCCTTCTTCTCAGTGAAAACAGGGGGCGTATTATTGATGTTAATGCCATTCTCTTCTATTTTTTCACCTCCAGGACCTTTGTCCTCAAGGCTTCGTTCTTTCTCAGCTTGGCCAGGGCCTCCCTGGCTGCCTGCTGATGACTCTCTTTCTTGCTGTATCCCACTCCTCTGCCACATTCCACATCAGAGACGAGCACTCTGGAAAGGAATCTGGGCGACTGGGTCTCTGCATCCTTGGTTTCCTCTATCAATTCAAAGGTGGCACTTACGTGGTACTTCTGGCACCACTCAAGCAATCGGCTCTTGTAGTTGGAGTCGTTGACAGCCACACTGTCCAGATTGATATACTTGCCGAGAATACGGTTTTTCACAAACCAACGGCAATACTCGTAGCCACGGTCCAGATACACCGCACCAACGAGGGCCTCAAAGGCATTGCCTGCCATGTAGCTGTTGTGCGCCTTGCCCATGAGATTGCTTCGGATCAGGTCGGTAAGCCCCATCTCATCCGCCAGATGCCCAAGGGTCTCACGCTGCACCATCCTGCTTCTCACACTGGTGAGGAAACCTTCTCTCTTGCCACGGAAATGGTTGTAGAGGATATCGCCCACTACGGCATCCAGTACGGCATCGCCAAGGTACTCCAAGCGCTCGTTGTTGGAAAGTCTGCCTCCACCCTCCTTGACAGACAGGCTCTTGTGTGTCAACGCCTGGCGGTAGAGGTCTATCTTACGTGGGTAAAATCCCAATATTCCATAAAAAGAACGATAAAGCTGCCTGTCACGTCGGAAAGGCAACCTTATCGCATCTATTATATTTCCTGCTTTCACAGATACAGCACTATAATCCACAGGAACCGGTCCTCGCCGGCCTGTATTCATTATTCTACGTACTTCTTGAAAATCACACACGCATTGTGACCGCCAAAACCAAAGGTGTTGCTCAGTGCGGCACGTACCTCGCGCTTCTGAGACTGGCCGAATGTGAAATTCAGATTGTAATCTATCTCCGGATCCTCGTCACCGTCCTCATGATTTATTGTTGGAGGAACTATGTCTTCCTTCACAGACATGACAGAAGCCAATGCCTCTACTGCGCCAGCAGCGCCCAGGAGATGACCAGTCATGGACTTGGTGCTGCTGATGTTCAGCTTGTAGGCATGCTCGCCGAAGAGCGACTTGATGGCCTTGATCTCGCTGACATCGCCAACAGGTGTACTGGTACCATGAACATTGATGTAATCGATATCCTCGGGCTTCATGCCGGCATCGTCCAGAGCATTCTGCATGACCAGAATCGCACCCAGTCCTTCGGGATGAGAGGCGGTAATGTGATGTGCATCGGCACTCATGCCTGCACCCGCCATTTCTGCATATATCTTGGCGCCACGGGCCTTGGCATGCTCCAGGTCCTCCAGTATAAGGCAGGCGGCACCTTCTGCCATAACAAAACCATCACGACTGGCACTGAACGGACGGCTGGCCGTCTGGGGCGAATCGTTGCGGGTACTCAACGCGTGCATTGCATTGAAACCACCCACACCAGCTGCAGTGATGGCTGCTTCGGAACCACCGGTGACAATTACATCAGCCTTGCCCAGACGAATCAGGTTGAATGCATCTGCCAAAGCAGTGGTACTGCTGGCACAGGCACTGGAGGTAATGTAGTTGGGACCATGAAAACCGTACTTGATACTGATATGCCCGGCACAAATGTCGGCAATCATCTTAGGAACGAAGAACGGACTGAACTTAGGGCCAATGGTCTCGGCTGTCTTGGCATAGGATATAACTTCCTCCTCGTAGGTCCTCATGCCTCCAATGCCCACGCCCATGACAACGCCAGCACGCTTCCTGTCCAGAGTTTCCACGTCCATGCCGCTATCCTCTACTGCCATCTGTGCGGCAGCAAGGCCAAACTGGCAATAGAGGTCCATCTTACGAGCCTCCTTGCGGTCAATAAATTGGGTTGCGTCAAAACCCTTCACCTCACAGGCAAACTGTGTCTTGAACTTCTCTGCATTGAAATGCGTAATGGGGGCCGCTCCGCTGACACCAGCCAGCATGTTGTGCCACGTTTCCTCAGCAGTATTACCGACAGGAGTAACAGCACCTATGCCGGTAACAACAACTCTCTTCAATTCCATATAAAAGGTAAATAGTTGTCTTGTGGCTTGCTCGAAAGAAGGCCACCCGACAACTATTATAGATTAGTAGTGTAAAAACAGATTACTTGTTGCTCTCAATGAAAGCGATTGCGTCAGCTACGGTTGAGATCTTCTCAGCCTTGTCATCGGGAATAGTGATATCGAAAGTCTTCTCAAACTCCATGATAAGTTCAACGGTATCCAAAGAGTCTGCACCCAGATCATTGGTGAAGCTTGCCTCGGGCACTACGTCTGCCTCATCAACACCCAACTTGTCTACGATAATCTCTTTTACTTTTACTTCAATTTCAGACATATTCTTTACTTTTAAATTAATGTACTCTTTTTGTCTTTCTCTTTTTCTGGGTGCAAAGTAAAGACTTTTTAGGCATATTAGCAAGAAAACAATACAAAATCTTAGGTTTTGATGCTCATTTTTGCGATTTTTGTGCATTTTACCCAAAGGCTTTCACTCATTATACAAGCATTGATGCATCAGACAACATGCACAAAAGCAATTCTACACAACTGCATACGCCATGCAGAAAAAGAAGATTTACATACTATTCCTTTGTATTATACACGCATCTTCGTATCTTTGCACGCACAAAACTAATTTCATAACCATGCTAAAGAGAATTTACACCTTATTTATTATTATTATGGGCGCCCTGGGCTGTATGGCACAGATGGCAGAACCCGTAAAGTTCACCGTTGCCCAAAAGGTAAACGACAAGGGCCAGCTTGAGGTTTCCTTCAAAGGCACTATCGATGACGGCTGGCACGTGTATGGCACCAACATCAAGGACGACGGACCACAACGTGCTACCATCACCCTGGAAAAGTCCGAGGGCGTGAAGGAAGCTGGAGCAATGAATACCATCGGCGACGTGCATCGCGGCATGGACCCCATGTTCGGGATGGAGGTGGAAACAATAGAGAAGGAAGTAACCTTCGTGCAGACATACGACATTACCGCCAGCGAATATATCGTTGAGGGTTATCTGACCTATGGTGCCTGCAACGACCAGAACTGCCTGCCCCCTACCAGCGTAGATTTCAAGTTCAAAGGCAACAGCAGCAATGGAGCATCTGCAGCCAATAGTACAGAAAACCAGGGCACAACAGAGAGCGAGGTCGCAGCCGGAATGTCTGAAGAAGAGGTTTCTGCCAACAGCAACCCTGCTGTAACCAGTGACCTGTGGGCACCTGTCACCGACCAGTTGCAGTCCGAGGACAATGTTGCAAACCAGGCAGATACTTCACTCGCCTGGATTTTCCTGATGGGTCTGGCAGGCGGTTTGCTTGCACTGCTCACCCCTTGCGTGTGGCCCATTATCCCCATGACCGTGAGCTTCTTCCTGAAGCGCAGCAAGGACAATCGCCGCAAAGGCATACAGGACGCCATCACATACGGCATCTCCATCATTGTCATCTACGTGGGCCTGGGCATGCTCGTGACCCTGTTCTTCGGAGCCAGCGCACTGAATGCCATGAGCACCAATGCCATCTTCAACATATTCTTCTTCCTGCTGCTCGTGCTCTTCGGCCTCAGTTTCCTGGGCGGTTTCGAACTGACACTGCCCTCGTCATGGAGCAATGCCGTTGACTCAAAGGCAGAGAAGACAACAGGTCTGCTGAGCATATTCCTGATGGCCTTCACACTTACACTGGTAAGTTTCTCATGCACAGGTCCCATCATCGGTTTCCTGCTGGTTGAGGTGGGTACAAGCGGTTCCATCCTCGCCCCCACAATGGGCATGCTGGGATTTGCCATAGCCCTGGCACTTCCCTTCACACTCTTCGCCCTCTTCCCCACAATGCTGAAGAGCGCTCCCAGAAGCGGAAACTGGATGAACAACATCAAGGTGATGCTGGGCTTCCTGGAACTGGCATTCTCACTGAAGTTCCTCTCCGTTGCCGACCTTGCATACGGATGGGGCATACTGGACCGCGAAGTGTTCCTGTGCCTGTGGATAGTAATCTTTGCCATGATGGGCTTGTACATGCTCAATATCATACGCCTGCCCCATGACGAGGACGAGTACGACGAAGAGGGCAACATCGTAACACGCCCACGTACCGGCATTACACGCCTCGCAATCGGTATGGCATCGCTGGCATTTGCCATCTACATGGTTCCCGGTCTCTGGGGCGCACCATGCAAGGCCGTCAGCGCCTTTGCTCCTCCAGTAAACACACAGGACTTCAACCTGCACAGCCAGGAGGTAACACCCAAGTTCGACAACTACGATGCTGCCATGGCATATGCCAAGGAGAAGAACATGCCTGTAATGCTTGACTTCACTGGCTATGGATGCGTCAACTGCCGAAAGATGGAAGCAGCCGTGTGGACCGACCCCGAGGTGGCTGAGATAATCAACGAGAAATATATCCTCGTAACTCTGCACGTGGACGACAAGACCCCATTGGCAGAGCCTGTCGTTGTCAATGAAAACGGCCAGGAACGCAAACTGCGCACCGTGGGCGACCGCTGGAGCTACCTGCAGCGCTACAAGTTCGGCGCCAACGCCCAACCCTTCTACGTACTGCTGAGCCCAGAAGGCAAACCCCTGGCTCCCAGCTACAGTTTCAACGAGGACATCCCCTCATACATCGAATGGCTGAATAGCGGATTGAAGTAACCCTACGACTTCACAAGCATTGTGCTATACATTACATACGTTTAACGGGACCCCGCCTTCGGGAGTCCCGTTAATCTTTTCTCAAGCGACGCTGCACAAAACACGACGAAGGGGAATGCCGCTCCACCATGGAACACATTCCCCTTCGCTGGTCTATCAGTAGAAATTACAGAGCCAGGTCGGCACCTGCCTTGAACTTCACAACCTTCTTTGCTGCAATCTCGATAACCTCACCGGTACGAGGGTTCTTGCCTGTGCGTGCAGGACGCTCAGCGGGGGCAAAAGTACCGAAACCAACGAGGGCTACCTTGTCACCAGCCTTCACTGCATTTGCGATAGCAGCAGTTGTTGCATTCAAAGCCTTAGCAGCATCTGCCTTTGACAAACCGGCACCTTCTGCAATTGCGTTAATCAATTCTGTCTTGTTCATAATATCAGTTGTTTATTGGTTAAAATTATGTCGTTCCTGTTGCTTTACAGCATTTTGCATCACAAATATAGATATTCCACACATTACAACCAAGTTTTGAGATAGAAAAATATAGGATTTAACAAAAAATAGCAGAATAGACTCTAAAAACTCCTTGATTAGTACACAAAAAAGCGTAACTTCGCAACATGAATAACGTAATACAGACATCCGCACTATGAATATGATGCCTCCCGTAACCAAAAACCTGCTTATCATCAACGTACTGTGCTACCTGGGCCTGCTGGCGCTTGGCGAACATGGCATGAACCTGAACAGCCTGATGGGCCTGCACTTCTTCATGGCAGACAGTTTCATGCCATACCAGCTGCTGACCTACATGTTCATGCACAGCAATCTCGAACATATTTTCTTCAACATGTTCGCCGTATGGATGTTTGGCAGAATCATTGAGCAGGTACTGGGAAGCAAGCGCTTTCTGTTCTATTACCTGGCATGCGGCGTGGGTGCAGGACTTATCCAGGAACTGGTGCAGTGGTTCAACTACATCAGCCTGGAACACACAGACGTGGCACGCATGGGCAATGAACTGGTCCATGGCAAATATGTTGTACAGCAAGGACTGGCTGTAAGTATAGACATGTGGAACACTGTGGGTGCATCGGGCGCCGTATATGGCATACTGCTGGCCTTTGGCATGATATTCCCCAACGAGAAGATGTTCATCTTCCCAATACCTGTTCCCATTAAAGCAAAACTCTTTGTCATCGGCTATGCCATCATAGAGCTCTTCATGACCAGGAGCAACGACGGAGTGGCGCATTATGCCCACCTCGGTGGTATGCTTGTGGGACTTATCATCCTGCTCATCTGGAAGGACAACGGACAGGGCGGTCCTTTGGACAAAATACGCAACCTATTCAAGCGTAAACACAAAAATAACTTTCACGTTTACCGAAAGAACTAAGAACCGACCGCTTATGGCCATGGATACCGTAAAATCCAAGATAGGACATGGATTGCGTCTAATGCTTGTCAGTATACTGACTGGCGCAAACGCCGTAACCATCCTGTTGCTATGGGCATCTTGTCTGTCAACCCATTTAAACCCAGCGCTATACCCAAAGCTGTCATTGTGCGGCCTTCTTTTCCCCGTTTTTCTTGTGCTTAATCTGGCATTCGTGCTTATTTGGCTGATAGTTTCATGCCGGCATATTCTTTTGCCTATTATGGGAATAGTATTCTGCTGGAACTATGTGAGGGATTACTGCCCTATCAATCTGCAGGAGAATATTCCAGAATCCGCAAGTAAAATCATCTCATACAACGTTGCCAGCTTTTGCGATGACGAAGAAAATGGCCTTGAAGGAAACAAGACTATAGAGTATATAACCAAAAGCAATGCTGATATTGTATTTCTGCAAGAGTGCCCCCCAAGTGGCAAAAAGTACAATGAATTATCCAAGAAGATGAAGGATTCCGGATATGACGTAAGGGCGAATGGACCATTACGGATATATTCCAAGTGGCCCTTTGTGGGAGAGAACCTTTACGTGAATGCCCAGACAAATGGCAACGGTACTTTTGCATGTATGGTGGACATCAAAGGAGATACCGTAGTATTGATTAACAATCACTTAAAAAGCAACGCCATTACAGAGAAGGAGAAGGATGACTATAACGAAGCGCTGGGATTTCATGACAAGAACAAGGTAAAGGCAAGCGGCCGGGTGCTGCTATCCAGACTCTCATATGCAACAGTACAGAGAGCAGAACAGACCGACAGCCTGTGCAACCTGATACGAAAATACCAACACTATGACATGATTGTGTGCGGAGACATGAACGACACACCCATTTCATACACTTATCAGCAGATATCCAATTTACTGAACAACGCATACGAGGAAAGCGGAACCGGACTGGGAATCTCCTTTAACCGAAAAGGGTTCCCCGTCAGAATAGACCATATCTTTACAAGCAATGGGCTTAAGTCAGCAAGAACATTTGTTAATGCCAAAATTTCCTCATCCGACCATAGACCCATAATCACAAACATATACAAAAGCCCTAAGGGAAAATAAGTGCTTAATGTTGCTGAATAACAGCACAAATAAGCAAAATAGGCAGTAAAAACACTTTTTTCCTTACTTTACCTTGGGCATATCGGGAAATTGTCATACATTTGCGTGCTTTTATGCCCAAAAAACAACCGAATTATCAATAATTTTCAAAAAATAACTAATCTAAAACAAAAATGCAAAACAAAGGATTTGTAAAGGCTTTCGCTCTTCTGCTTACCCTGGTTTGTGCCTTTTACCTGAGCTTCTCAGTCGTAACAAATCATTACGACAACAAGTACCAGGAAATGATACAGACAGAGGGCAAGGAGGCTGCTGACCGTTACATGGACTCCCTGAACACCCACGACGTTTACCTGTGGTCATGGAATCTGAAGGAGTGCCGCGAAATGGGTATCGGTCTGGGTCTTGACCTGAAGGGCGGTATGAATGTGATCCTGGAAGTCAGCGTTCCCGATGTGATCAAGGCTCTTGCCGACCACAAGGAGGAAAACGACGAGACCTTCCGTCAGGCAGTAGAACTCTCTGCTAAGCAGGCTACTGAAAGCCAGAGTGACTTTATTACCCTGTTCGTTAAAAACTTCAAGGAGATGGCTCCCGAGCGTACCCTTGCCGAACTGTTCGCTACACAGCAGCTGCGCGACAAGGTTTCTCCCAAGAGCACCGACAAGGAGGTTGAAAACGTTCTGCGTGCTGAACTGAAGAGCGCAATCGACAACAGTTACAATGTATTGCGTACCCGTATCGACCGCTTCGGTGTGGTTCAGCCCAACATTCAGGCTCTGGAAGGTCAGGAAGGTCGCATCATGGTGGAAATGCCTGGTGTGAAGGAACCCGAGCGTGTCCGCAAGCTGCTGCAGGGTTCTGCAAATCTGGAGTTCTGGGAGACATACAATTCTCAGGAGATTACTCCTTTCCTGGCACAGCTCGACTCTAAGCTGGCAGCAACTTTGAGCGCAGAGGCAACTGAGGCTGAAACTGAGGCAAACGTTGCTGAAACTGCCGATTCTACCGCAAATAAGAGCGATCTGGCTTCTGCCATCGCTAACAACGCAAGCGACAAATCACAGGCAAGTGAGGCTGAAATCGAGCGCTTCAAGAAGCAGCACCCCTTGCTGAGCAAGCTGCAGCTGACTCAGGGCGCCTACGGTTGTGTAGTAGGTTTCGCTCACAAGCGCGATATGGACGCCATCAGCGAACTGCTCGCTACTCCCGAAGCACAGGACATTCTCCCCTCCGACGTTCAGTTGAAGTGGGGTGTCAAGGGCATGGGCGAAGGCGAAAGCTCTGACTGGTATGAACTTTACGCTATCCGCGTGACAGAGCGCAATGGCCGTGCTCCTCTGGAGGGTGACGTTATCACCGATGCCAAGGACGAGTTCGACCAGAACGGCCGTCCCTGCGTAAGCATGCAGATGAACGTGGATGGTGCTCGCCGTTGGGCAGCATTGACCAAGGCCAACCTGCATCGTAGCGTAGCCATTGTTCTTGATAATAATGTATATAGCGCTCCCACAGTACGTAGCGAGATTACTGGCGGTAACAGTGAGATTTCCGGTAACTTTACAGCCGAGGACACACGCGACCTTGCAAACGTATTGAAGTCTGGTAAGATGCCTGCTCCTGCTAAGATTGTGAGCGAGGAGATTGTTGGTCCCACACTCGGTGCCGAGTCTATCCGTCTGGGTGTATGGAGCTGTGCTATCGCATTCGTACTGCTGATGGTGTACATGATTGCCATGTACGGTCCCGTACCTGGTATGGTTGCCAACGGTGCTCTGTTGCTGAACCTGTTCTTCACTGCAGGTATCCTGACCAGTTTCCAGGCTTCTCTCACCATGAGCGGTATTGCCGGTATGGTTCTGACCTTGGGTATGGCAGTTGACGCCAACGTGCTTATCTACGAGCGCACCAAGGAGGAACTGAAGGCTGGCAAGAAGTTGAACGAGGCTCTCAATGCCGGTTACAGCAACGCATTCAGCGCTATCTTCGACTCTAACCTGACAAGTATCATCACTGGTATCATCCTGTACAACTTCGGTACAGGTCCTATCAAGGGCTTTGCTACCACACTGATTATCGGTATCGTTGTAAGCTTCTTCACCGCTGTGTTCATGACTCGTGTGGTTTACTCCAACATGATGGAGCGTGGCAAGTGGCAGAACCTCAAGTTCAAGACTCCCATCGGCAACTGGATCAGTTTCAAGAACCCCAGCTTCCAGTTCATGGCTGCCTACAAGAAGAGCTTCACCATCTTCGGTATCGCTGCTCTTGTAGCAATCTGCGGCATGATGTTCCGTGGTTTCAGCAAGAGCATTGACTTCACCGGTGGCCGCAACTTCGTGGTAATGTTTGAGAAGAAAGTTTCTGCAGAGCAGGCAAATGCTCTGTTAGCAAACGCTTTTGAGGGTAGCAACATCAATGCTATTGCCATTGGTTCTGATGGCAACACCTTGCGTATCAGCACCAACTATCGCATCAACGAGGAGGGTACTGAGGTGGATAGCGAGATTGAGGCAAAGCTTTACGAGGTTCTCAAAGGCGGAGACCTGCTTGCTCAGGATTTGTCACTTGAGACCTTCATCAACCGCGACGTACGTACCGGCGGTTCTATCATCAGCAGCCAGAAGGTTGGACCCTCTATCGCCGAGGATATTACTTACGGTGCTATCTGGAGTGTGATCTTGGCCATTATCGCCATCTTCATCTACATCCTGGTACGTTTCCGCAATGTTGCCTTCTCTATCGGTTCTATCACTGCCCTGACCGTCGACGTAGTACTCATTCTGGGTGCATATGCTCTGCTTTGGGGTATCCTGCCCTTCAGCATGGAGATTGACCAGACCTTCATCGGTGCTATCCTTACCGCTATCGGTTACTCTATCAACGATAAGGTGGTTGTATTCGACCGCATCCGCGAGGAGCTGGGTCTGCATCCCACTCAGGACCGTTTCGACCTGTTCAACCGTTCGGTTAACAACACATTGAACCGTACTATCAATACCTCAGTATCTACCTTCCTGGTATTGTTCGTGATCTTCCTGATCGGCATTATCGGTGGTGGTGCAGGCAGCATTATCAGCTTCAGCTTCGCTATGATGCTTGGTGTAGTATTCGGTACATTCAGCTCTATCTTCGTTGCAGCTCCCACTGCATACCTGTGCCTGAACAAGACCAGCAAGAAGAAGTAAGACACCTGCCGGTACACCTTATATTATATAATAGGGTGTACCGCTACAATACAAACTATCACCCCAATGGGTGTGTGCCCTTAGGGTGATAGTGATGCCCCTGTAGTTAAATGGATAGAACGAAGGTTTCCTAAACCTTTGATCCGGGTTCGATTCCCGGCGGGGGTACAACTTTATTATTTTTAAGGCTATGAACATAACTGAAAGAGAATCAGTGGTTGTTCGCTTTTCTGGCGACTCCGGTGACGGCATGCAGCTTGCAGGCAATATATTTTCCACCGTATCCGCAACAGTGGGAAACAGTATCAGCACTTTCCCAGATTACCCCGCAGACATTCGCGCTCCGCAAGGTTCACTGACTGGTGTCAGTGGATTCCAGGTACACATTGGTGCATCGCAGGTATATACTCCCGGTGACCAGTGCGATGTGCTCGTGGCAATGAATGCCGCTGCGCTGAAGACACAGTACCGCTATGCAAAGCCCGATGCCACAATTATCATAGATACCGACAGTTTCGGTCCCAAGGACCTTGAAAAGGCACAGTTCCAGAGCGAGGACTATCTTGGCGAAATGGGCATTGACCCAGACCGCGTGATAGCATGCCCACTGAGCAGCATGGTAAAGACATGTCTGGCAGATACCGGCATGGACATAAAGAGCATCAACAAGTGCCGCAACATGTTTGCCCTTGGCCTTGTATGCTGGCTCTTCGACCGCGACCTTGAGGTTGCATTCAACTTCCTTAAGGAGAAATTCGCCAAGAAGCCTGCCATTGCTGAGGCAAACATCAAGGTAATCCAGGCTGGCTATGACTATGGTCACAACACACACTCCAGCGCAACCAACGTATATCGCATAGAAACCAAGAACAAGGTGCCTGGCCGTTACATGGATATCACCGGTAACAAGGCCACTGCATACGGCTTCATTGCAGCAGCAGAGAAGGCTGGCTTGAAACTCTACCTTGGTTCATATCCCATTACTCCTGCCACCGACGTTCTGCACGAACTGTCAAAGCACAAGAGCCTGGGTGTAACAACCGTACAGTGCGAAGACGAAATCGCAGGCTGTGCCTCAAGTATCGGCGCTTCCTTTGCCGGTGCATTGGCAGTAACCAGCACATCTGGCCCTGGTATGTGCCTGAAGAGCGAGGCCATGAACCTTGCCGTTATCATGGAGTTGCCCTTGGTTATTCTGGACGTTCAGCGCGGCGGTCCTGCTACCGGTCTTCCCACCAAGAGCGAGCAGACCGACCTGTTGCAGGCCCTCTTCGGACGTAATGGTGAAAGTCCCATGCCCGTAATAGCGGCAACAAGTCCTACTGACTGTTTTGAGGCTGCCTACGAGGCATCAAAGGTTGCCCTGGAGCACATGACACCTGTTATCCTGCTCACAGATGCATACGTGGCCAACGGTTCTGGCGCATTCCGTCTGCCCGACCTGAACGAATACCCCGCTATCAATCCTCCCTATGTACCCGAGGAGATGAAGGGCACATGGACACCATACATGCGCAAGGAAAACGGCACACGCTACTGGGCAGTTCCCGGACGCGAAGGCTTTGCACACATCCTGGGCGGTCTGGAGAAGGACGACAAGACAGGTGCTATCAGCACTAATCCCGAGAACCACGACCTGATGACACGCAAGCGTGCACAGAAGATAGCAAACATACCCGTTCCCGACCTGGAGGTATTGGGCGATACAGAGGATGCAGAACTGCTGATTGTAGGTTTCGGAGGCACATACGGACATCTGCGTGCTGCTATGGACGAGATGAGAGCAGCAGGCAAGAAGGTGGCAATGACACACTTCCGTTACATCAACCCTCTGCCCAAGAACACCTCCGAGGTGCTGAAGAAGTATCCCAAGGTTGTCGTTGCAGAGCAGAACATGGGTCAGCTGGCAGGTTGGCTGCGCATGAAGGTGGACGGTTTCTGCCCCGAACAGTACAACGAGGTAAAGGGACAGCCCTTCAAGGTTGCCGAACTCGTAGAAGCTTTCAATACCATTATTAACAAATAAGCAATAGGACATTATCATGGCAACATATACAGCTCAGGATTTCAAGAAGGGACAGCCAAGATGGTGCCCCGGTTGTGGTGACCACTTCTTCCTCGCCTCTCTGCACAAGGCTATGGCCGAGATTGGCGTTGCACCTGAAGACATTGCAGTTATCTCCGGCATCGGTTGCTCCAGCCGTCTGCCCCACTATATGGCCACCTACGGTATGAACACCATACACGGCCGTGCCGCAGCCATTGCAACAGGCTGCAAGGTGGCAAACCCACGCCTTGCAGTATGGCAGGTAAGTGGCGACGGTGATGGCCTTGCCATTGGCGGCAACCACTTCATACATGCCAACCGCAGAAACATAGACCTGAATATGATTCTCCTGAACAATCGTATCTATGGTCTCACCAAAGGTCAGTATTCTCCAACCAGTCCTCGTGGCTTCGTCAGCAAGAGCAGCCCCTATGGTACAGTGGAGGACCCCTTCCGTCCTGCCGAACTCTGCTTTGGTGCACGCGGACACTTCTTTGCTCGCGCCGTAGCAACAGACGCCCCTGGAACCATAGAGATTCTGAAGGCAGCCTATAACCACAAGGGCGCTTCCGTGTGCGAGATTATGCAGGATTGCGTAATTTTCAACCACGGCACTCACGACAACATCTACGACAAGGCAAGCCGTGCCAAGAACACCATCTACGTGAAGCATGGGCAGCCCCTGGTGTTCGGCGAGAACAATGAGTATGGTCTTGCACAGGAAGGTTTCGGACTGAAGGTTGTTGAAATAGGCAAGGACGGCATCACTATGGACGATATCCTCGTTCACGATGCTAAGTGCGAGGACAACACCCTGCAGCTCAAGCTTGCCCTGATGGGCGATGGCGACGGATTCCCCGTAGCCCTGGGTGTGATTCGCGACGTTGACGCTCCCACATACAACGATGCCGTAGAGGCACAGATTGAAGAGGTTAAGGCCCAGAAGAAGTATCACACTTTTGCCGAACTCCTCGAGACAAACGACATTTGGGAAGTTAAGTAACCCCCCTAAACCCATAAAGCCCTAAGGACTCTAAGGCCCCTAAAGACCTTAAAGACCCTAAGGGCATTAAAGACATTAAAGACCCTAAAGAACAATTAAATGAATTTTGTTGAAGAACTGAAATGGAGAGGAATGCTCCATCAGATGATGCCCGGCACAGAAGAAATGCTGGCATCTGGACAGCAAACAGCATATTTGGGTATTGACCCCACTGCCGACTCTCTGCACATCGGTCACCTTTGCGGTGTGATGATGCTGCGCCACTTCCAGCGCTGTGGCCACAAGCCTCTGGCTCTCGTGGGCGGCGCTACAGGCATGATTGGCGACCCCAGCGGCAAGAGCCAGGAGCGCAACCTGCTCAACGAGGAGACTCTGCTCCATAACGTAGCCTGCATCAAGGACCAGTTGGCACGTTTCCTTGACTTCGAGAGCGATGCTCCCAACAAGGCAGAACTGGTGAACAACTACGACTGGATGAAGAACTACACCTTCCTGGACTTCGCTCGCGAGATAGGCAAGTGCATCACCGTTAACTACATGATGGCAAAGGACAGCGTGAAGCGTCGCCTGAACGGTGAGTTCCAGGATGGTATGTCCTTTACCGAGTTCACATACCAGCTGCTGCAGGGTTATGACTTCCTGCACCTCTACCAAGAGAAGAACTGCCGTCTGCAGATGGGCGGTTCCGACCAGTGGGGCAACATCACCACCGGTACAGAACTTATCCGCCGCAAACTGGGTAGCGAGAACAGCGCCTTTGCACTGACCTGCCCCTTGATAACCAAGGCCGACGGCAAGAAGTTCGGCAAGACCGAAAAGGGCAACATCTGGCTGGACCGCAACCGCACCACTCCCTATGCCTTCTACCAGTTCTGGCTGAACGTTGGCGACGAGGACGCAGAGCGCTATATCAAGATTTTCACCTCACTGGACAAGGAAACCATCGACAATCTTGTTGCCGAGCACAGCAAGGACCCCGGCATGCGCATCCTGCAGAAGCGCCTTGCCGAGGAGGTAACCTGCATGGTACACTCTCGCGAGGACTACGATGCCGCTGTTGAAGCAAGCAACATCCTTTTCGGCAAGGCAACCAAGGAAGGACTGTCAAAGCTGGACGAGGCAACCCTGCTTGACGTATTTGCCGGTGTTCCCCAGTACGAGGTTAGCCGCGAACTGCTGAAGGGCGAGGGCATCAAGGCCGTAGACTTGCTGGCAGGCGAGACCTCTTGCTTCCCCTCCAAGGGCGAGATGCGCAAGCTCACTCAAGGTGGCGGTGTCTCCATCAACAAGGAAAAGCTCAACGCATTTGACCAGGCACTGACCGAGGCAGACCTGCTTAACGACAAGTACATCCTTGCACAGCAGGGCAAGAAGAAATACTTCCTGATTATCGTCAAATAGGTTTCAGCCTTTCCTCCCAAAGGGGGAACCTATAGAGAGTATAAACGGTACAAAGGCAAAATAAAACGCCGAAAACAAAATAATCATGTGCCAATGGCACGATACTGAATATTTTTTTGTACCTTTGCAACCGCAAATGTAAGCCCGCGAGGCTATGATTTGTATAGGATTGGGCTATGGTGTAATGGTAGCACAAGACATTTTGGTCGTCTTTGTTCTGGTTCGAGCCCGGATAGCCCAACCACCATCAAGGGAGGTCGCCCCAAGGCGCACCTCCCTTTTATGCTAAGAAAAGAAACATGAAGAAACTCCTTATAGAGACATACGGATGCCAGATGAACGTGGCCGACAGCGAAGTCGTTGCCTCCATCATGGACATGGCAGGTTATGAAGTTTGCGAGGACCTGGAAGTGGCAGATGCCGTTTTCCTAAACACCTGCAGCGTCAGGGACAATGCCGAGCAGAAGATACTGTCGCGTCTGGAATTCCTGC
>ERZ808030.27-NODE-27-length-15800-cov-3.271767_pt1 | contig 15800 bp, 20 predicted proteins | sample MGYA00380186_ERZ808030 | MGnify/ENA primary metagenome ERZ808030 (study PRJEB31490, sample SAMN06133386) | cow dung metagenome | isolation source: M7 | host: cow | place: China: Chengdu | collected 2015-05 ...
AAACGGGGCCTGGGAATTTAGCGAGACGGACGGAACCTTCACAGGCTCCGTTCAACCGCTGACCGGCAAGGAATTGCAGTTCCTGCCAGAAGGGCGACGCGATATAGGCTTGATGAAGGTCTATTCCAATACGCCGCTTTCCGTGAGCGTGGAAGGATCCAACACTCCGGGCGATATTGTCATTTGGGCCGGTCGCAAATGGGAGATTATTCGCGAACTCGTTTTTGCGAACGACCTTATCAACCATTACAAGTATATTGCCGCATTATTCAATGACGGCGACGAGGACGAAGAAGAACCCGAAGAAAACGGCGAAGAAACGACGGAGGGCGAAGATGCCGAACAATAACGCCCCGCAACCGCCCGCAACGCCTACACCGGCAACGCCGACGGTCCAAACCGTCACGAACGCCAAGACCGCCGCCGAACTCTGGAACGCCCTTTACAGATGGGCCACCGCCGTTTTGCCAAAGAAGGTGAAGGTGGTAAAGAGCCATCAGGACATGGCGAGTGTCAAGGGAACGTTTATCTGTATCAATTACGCAGGTAGCTGGAACCTCGCCGGATCCAACGCGTCTCGCATGATTGACAACCGCCCCGACCTGCCGTCCCCGCGTGTTTTCGTCTATCGCGGCTCCGTTGAAGTTCGTGAAGTAGAAGGCGACGGCGATTATTTGATGCAACTTCTGGAATCGCTGGACAACCCGGAATATCAGTACCTATTGAACGATGCCGGTCTTTCTGTATTGAAGGCAGAAGGGCCGCAAGAAATGCCCGCCCTGCAACAGGCGCAATGGCGCAAAGAATCGCTCTTGACGCTTACAATGTCGTGGGTGAGGGCATACGAAGGAAGCACCCTCACTATCGAGAGCGTGGAAATCTCGCAGGTCAAGACTTTCGGAACCATCGACGACGGGGAAAATCTTGTGGTCGATTCGCAGCAGAATATCGTGCAAAGCGAAGAACTTGTCAATGAATTTACAATAGAAATCGAGGAGGCCTAATATGGCATATAAAGACATCGTGAATATCAACATTACAAGGCAGACGACCTCGGTGTCCGTTGCCGCCTTCAATGTTCCACTCATTCTCTCCACTTTTGCCGCCGAAAACGACAATTCTGGATCAACGCCCAGCGGCTACCCGTCCACGTTCACCCGTGCCAGGTCTTACAATTCCGTCAAGGCTCTTGCCGATGATGGCTGGAGCACAACCGGCGCCGTTTACAAGATGGCAAACGCTATCTTCTCGCAGAATCCGACCGTGAACCGCATTGTGGTGGGCCGCGCAGATTCTAACGATGAATCCGTTGCCGCGTCCCTGAACGCAATTTGCGACGAAGACAATAGCTGGTACGGCCTCGTCGTCGATCCCGCCATGGTTGACACGGCCGTCAAGATTACAGCCGTTGCCGCATGGGTTGAGAGCGCAAAGAAGTTCTGCATCGTTTGGAGTGCCGACACGAATATCTATTCCAGCATTTACAATGCTGAAACTTCTACCGACGCCGCGTCCCTTCTTAAGAAGGCCAGCCGCGACCGCACCGCCGTCATTTACCACGCCGTACCGACGGACGGCGCGGACTATCCCGATGCCGCATGGATGGGCGAAGGCTTCCCGTACAACCCGGGTTCTTCCACTTGGGCGTACAAGACCCTTAAGGGCGTTTCCCCGGACAACATCACGGCAACCAAGGAACCCAACATCCTTTCCAAAAACTGCAACTTCTATTCCGAAGTCGGCGGCGTGAATATCACCCAGGAAGGCAAGGTCGCAAGCGGCGAATGGATTGACATTATCATCGGTACGGACTGGCTTGAAGCCCGCCTCCGCGAAAGCGTCTATTCCGCACTCGTCAACAACCGCAAGATTCCGTATGACGACACGGGCATAGCCATGATCGAAGGACTTGTCAAGGGCGTACTGAACCAGGCCGCTTCTGCCGGTATCTTGCAGGCTGATTCCATCGTCGTGACAGTTCCGCGTTACGCCGACATTCCGGAATCCGACAAGCTGGCCCGCAAGTTGCCGGACGTGAACTTCACCGCACTCTACCAGGGTGCTATCCATCGTGTAACCATTAACGGCACTATTTCCGTGTAATTAAAGGAGGCCAAAAATGCCCGCACCTGATTTAACCGTCAAGACCTACGACCCGAAAATGGTCGTTATCACTTTCGGCGTCATTCCCATTAGCGGATATGCCGAAGGCACATTTGTATCTGTCAACCGTTCCGGCGACGCTTTCGTGAAGTCCAAGGGAGCCGGTGGCGATGTGGAACGAATCAACAAGAACCAGGGCGATTTCGAAGTGACCGTCACGCTCCAGCAGACCGCTACCGTGAACGCCGAACTTTCTGCCGCCCTCGCAGCCGACATGGTGACGAACGCCGGCGTGTTCCCGCTTACCATCAAGGACTTGCTCGGAAAGACTTTGTTTTATGCCCCGCAAGCATGGATCCGCAAAGACCCCGAATGGGAAGATGGCGACGACCTGAACACTCGCGCATGGGTGTTCGATACCGGCATCGGTGCCAACCTCGTAGGAGGTAACTAACCCATGCTCTCCCCGATTACTAAAGAAATTGAAAACTTCTCCGTGCGGTTCCGTCCGCTTCCGGCTACAAAGGCCTTCACCCTCGCAAAGAGGGTGGGCACTCTCGTTTTGCCGCTTGTCAAGAGCATCGACCTGTCGAAGCTGTCCGAAGATGTGAACCTTAATTCCATCATTGACGGCATCATCGAGATGCTCGCCGACTTGCCCGACGAAAAGGCCGTGGGCATCATTGTCGATTCCTTGAAGGGTTGCACCATCACCGCGCCCGGTATGCCGCCCGTAGAAATTCAGGATTCGTCCAATATCGACACGGTTTTCCAGGGCGAGCTCGAAGCCATGTATTCGATTGTCCTCGAAAGCTGGAAGTTCAACAAATTGGCCCCTTTCAAGTTGGCGGCTCGCTTTGGTCTCCAGCCGAGAACAACCGCTACCTCCGAAGGAGCCGAACCCACCGAGACCAGACCTGGGCCCGGATTGGCTCTGTCGGGTCTCTCGCCGGTGAAGTAGAAGAAATGTGGCCCATATTGCGCCTGGTGGTGGATATGGGCCAGCCTTTGAGCGAGGTCGAGAAATGGGACCTGGACGATATTAGGTACTTCAATTCCATTCTCGATATGCGCCGCGATTGTGAAGCCGCCGCGGACGCATACCAGGCGATGCAAATGGAGCAGATGCGGCAAGCGAACGAAAGGAGACGCTGATGGTAATTGAGGAACTTTTCACCCGCTTGGGCTTTCAGGTAGACCCTAAAGGCATTGACAAGGCCAAACAGGCCCTGACCGGTTTCAAGACATTCGTCGGCGGTCTCGCTCTCGGCGCGGGCTTTACCATGCTTGCAAAGACGGGCATAGAAGCCGCCATGACGATGGAAGGCTTGACGGCTCAATTTACCGTCATGACTGGTTCCGCAGAAAAGGCGAAAAATGTTATTGGTGAAATTGCCGCGTTTGCCGAAAAGACCCCGTTTGACAAGTTGGGACTTTCGAACGCCGCAAAGACATTGATGGCATTTGGTCTCGAAGCGGATAGCGTCGTACCCACATTGAAGATGTTGGGCGATGTTGCCGGTGCAGACCAGAACCGTTTAAATTCTCTTGCGCTTGTTTTTGGGCAGATCAAGTCCGCCGGTCGATTGATGGGGCAAGACCTATTGCAGTTGGTCGGTCAAGGCTTTAACCCGCTTACCATAATTTCCCAAAAAACGGGAATGTCCATGAAAGACCTCAAAAAGGCCATGGAAAAGGGCGCGATTAGTGCCGACATGGTGACTTTGGCTTTCAAGGCGGCTACATCCGAAGGCGGAATGTTCTTTGGAAACCTAGAAGCGCAAAGCCAGACTTTGCAGGGCCGAATTTCGACACTAAAGGACAATTTCGTAACGGCGTTGCAAAAAATGGCGGAAGCATTTTTGCCGATGATGAAGGTTGGCGTCGATATGCTTATCGCATTCAACTGGGATCCAATCGTAAGCAGCGTTAAAGGTTTTGCCAATGTCATTCTTGACATTCCTTTTGACGAAGTGATTACATGGGCTCGCCGTCTTTCTGTTGTTGTAATAGCTCTTGCAACAAGGGACTTACAAGTAACTTTGTTCAATGCGTTTATGAAAATTGCCGCCGTTGGCAAGTACGCTTTTGTAACCGTTATACAAAGGGCCGCACTTGCGTCTGGTGCCGCGATGGGCTACCAAGTAACCGCCGTGGGCTTGTTGAAAAGTTCTTTATTCTCGCTGAAGTCCGTTGGCGTGACCGCGTTCAAGGCTCTAGGAATGGCCATGAAAACGGCTTTAGGCCCTATCGGTATTGCGATGATGGCTATTGAGGGATTTGTCGAGGCCTACAACTGGCTAAAGGCACGTTCCGAACATGAAGCCACGGAAAAGGAAAAGGCATGGGGTAAAACTTACTTCAAACAGAAGTATCTTTACGAAGGCAAGAAGACGCCCGAACAAGTTTTAAGTGAACTTGAAAAGAATCTTGAAAACGAAAACCAAAAACTTTACGAGCTTCAAAAGAAGGCAAATCTTGGCGGGGCCGAAGGACGGGCTGCTTCTACTGAATTGAAGCAGAAGAGCGAAAATGTCAAAGACCGTAAAAAGACGCTTGACCTGTTGAAGCAAGTATATCAAGAAGAATATGGCATTGAATGGAAGTCCACTTTGACGCCCATGGTGAAAGACCCAAATTTAGGCGCTAGCCTAGACCTTGAAAAGCAATTTGCCGCCCTTGAAAAGACCATCAAGGAATCTACTGACGCAACGAAAAAGCAGACGAAGGCGACTGACTCTAACACGAAGGCGCAAGAAAAATTCGATATTTCCGCCCTCTCTCGCCAGGCTTTCGATGCCGCCTTTAACGTGAAACTCAAAGAATTTGCAATCGGGGCTATATGATTAGTGTTTTGAAGGCTATTGCACAGACCGTCTTGGGCGAACAGTCCTTGCCACAGCACGTCTGTCTTTTCTATCCAAAAGAAGGCTACAAGGTCGGTTCCGTAGAACTCGACCTGATTCTTGACGAGGATCATTCCAAGTCGGCGCAAGTCACCGAAAACCCCCTGCAAGACGGACGCGCAATTTCGGACGGCATTTTCCTTGAACTCCAGGAGGGGTCGCTTACCGGTCTCGTAACGAACCATTCCGTCAAGATTGCCGAAGAACGCGCCAAGCAGCTAGAATTGCAGGATTCCGAGACCTTGATGGCCGAGGCCGAAAACTACCAGCTCGAAAACCGCGCGAAACAGGCCTGGGTAGACCTGAAAGCCGTCATGGACGCCAAGCAGCCCGTGACTATCGTCACATCGTTGGAAGTCTACGACAACGTAGCTATCACGAATATTTCGACCGAACGCAACGGAGATTCAGGCGATGCCCTCGAAATAAAGGTTTCGTTCCGTCAAATTCTCACCGTCTCGCTGATGGAACACGAAGTGACGGCACAAGTCCAGCCGAAAGACATGGATAGCGACATCAACCGAAAATCGGCACTCGGCGTGAACGTGGGGCAGAAGGTGGCGAAGAATGTTAGCAAGTCAACGATGAATGAGCTATATTTGGGGGTGATTAGATAATGCTTGAAATTCCGTTCAACCCTTCAATAAGTGCAGACCAGAAGTTCCAGGTATTGATTCCCGAGCAGATGGTTATCACGTTGCGCTTGCTCTGGAATAGCCGCGCCTCGGCGTGGTTTATGACTATTTCTTCGGATTCAGGGGAATTGGGCCAGTTCCGTCTTGTCGAACGGTTCCCGATATTGCGCGAACACAAGGCCCTGTCCCCCATCAAGGGCGACATTATCGTTTTGCCGCTTTCGGAGGGACACGGCAAGCCGCTTTCGGAATATTCGGCCCTTGGCGATTCCTGGGGCATGTTCTGGATTTCGCCCGAAGAATTGGCGGAATGGGAGGCCGCAAATGCTCTGGGGTAGAAAGGTAATTTTACAGGCCCGCAACGCGAACGGGGTGCAGGTCGATGTGGCGGCGTTACGCATTGACGCCCGCTGTGTCCGTTCCCGCGTCTTTGACGATAACGAGCTTGAAGCCACGATCCGAAACGCGAACGAGGACACCATTTCGAAGTTCCTGCAACGCGGCGCGAATGTCGCGCTGTTTGCCGGTTACGAGCAGGGAGCCGAACCGGGCCTAATGTACCAGGGCAACATCATCGACTCGAAAACGTACAGGAACGGAACCGACACGCTCACCGTGATCCGTTCTATCGCCCTGCGTTCTTTGTCTCGCCCGTTCACAAGTACGCCCGTGTGTTTGTCGTTCCCGAAGGATTCCTCCGCCGACAAGGTGATAGATTCTATTTGCGCTATCTTGGGCCTGGTGCCGCAAGGCAAGGAAATGGCGAAAGAAGTGAAGTTCCCCGGCGGGTGGACTTTTGTCGGCCCCGTGTCTCGCGCGATGAAGAAACTTTCCCAGGACTTGAAGACCAAGGGAATAGGAATCTACGTTGACCTTGCCGAAATGGTCGTTTTCCGCTATAATGCGGATTCCACCTACTCGATAGCCTATATCACCCCCGAATCGGGCCTTTTGAACCTTCAAGATACCACGGACTATGTGGGCGCGGCTCATTCAAACTTGCAGTCTTTGGCAAGCAAGATTGGCGAAAGCGTCGATGTTGGCGGGCAAGAAATAAAGCTGACGCCCGAAAAGACAGACGATGCCTACGCTCTGCTTGACAAGATTTTTACGAACATGAAGAAGACCTATTCGGCGCGAACGATGGTGTTCCCGAAGTTGCGCCCGAACAGCCTTGTTCACGTTGCCGACCCGAACCGAGGCGTGGACGGCCTTTTTGTGGTTGACCGCATGGAAGTAGCGGTTGGGACAGGCAAGGATAGTTCTTTCGCGATGGATTTGAACCTGGTGGAGGCTTAATTTTATGCCGTCAATGCAAGCCGCAATGGATCTATTCTTAAGCTCCGCGATGTACGCCGTCCATACTTCTCTACCCGCCAAGGTTGAAAAGTACGACGCGGAAAAGCACACGGCGACGGTCAAGCCCGCCGTGAATATGCTCATGGATAACGGGGTGCAAATCGAGATTCCGAGCCTGATGGAAGTTCCCGTCGTTTTCCCCGCGTCCAAGTTCTTCGACTTGGAGTTCCCGCTTGACGAGGGCGACGGCGTTCTGTTGCTTTTCCAGGAATCCGATATTTCTACATGGAAAAACGGCGATTTTCCGGCAATTCCCGCCGTGGCGTCCCGTTTCAACCTCGATTCCGCCGTTGCCATTCCCGGCCTGATCCCGACGCCTTCGAAGGGCAAGGCCCGAATCACCATTGACAAGGAAGGGGTGATTACCTGGACGGCTAAAAAGTTTGTCTTTGACGGTCAGGTAGTGGCGAAGGGAGACATCATAGCCCGTGGCGATGTATTCTGCGGTCCCGAACCCGCCGGCCCAGGAGTATCGCTAAAAACGCATGTTCACCCGACCGCAGTCGGCCCGACAAGTGCGCCCACGCCAACACCCATTACGCCGGAGGTCTAGCCCATGTCTCTAAACTTGGCACAATTCAAAACCGATCTTGGAACGGCCCTGAAAGAAGCCGCCGCGCTCAACGACAAGGACAACGTGGCGAAGGAAACGGCCTTGCAGAACGTGGCGAACAAGCTGGCGGAAAAGATAGATGCCTACATCAAGACGGCGACGGTTTCCGTTACCGTTGCCAAAGGAATCGCCGTGTCGGTTACACCGTCAAGCGGGCAGGGTGCGACAACGGCAACCGGCTCCGGCACAGGTTCCTTGTCCTGATTTTTTGAGCCTTGGGAACGGGAGGCTTTGCGAGGGTCAGACCTGGGGAGGTAGGCCGCGAGGTTTCCCGTTCCTTAACTTTTTTAGAAATGTAGTGTAAAAATAAGCTAAAAATAAGTTATATTTAGGACAAGGAGTTAGAATTGCAACTTGCGCTCGACACGGCAACTTGGGACATAGGTCTTGACGGCTCCGGCAATATTGCCGTGCTGGTTGACCCGTCCGCCCTGCTGGCACAAAGAATACAATGCCGACTCCAGACTTTCAAGGGCGAATGTTTCCTTGACCGTTCCGTTGGCGTCCCCTATTATGAGGAAATCCTTAAGAAAAACCCCGACCTCGGAAGGGTGCGCTCACTTCTCGCATCTGTTATCAAGGGCGTGGACGGCGTGGCAACCATACTTTCGCTCGAATTAAGATTTTCCGTGAGAAACCGCCGCCTTACCGTGGACTTTAGGGTGCAGGGAACCGCGGGCGAAATTGCAGAGGGTACGATATAATGGGCGAATTTGTCACACCTACCGGCTTGAATAGAAAGACGCTCCAGGAGTTGCGCCTTGAATTTGAAAACAAGTTCAAGCAAGTTTTCGGCGTTGCTTTTGAAACCGCCGTGGACAGTCCGAACGGACTTCTTATTTCACAGCTCGCCCTGTCCTATAACGACCTTTGGGAACTTGCACAGGAAATCTATTCCAGCCTTGACCCGAACCAGGCCGTAGGCGCGGCACTAGACGCCCGCGTGGCCTTCAATGGCGTTTCCCGTAAACCGGCCCTGCCCTGCACCGTCGATGCAGTCCTTTACACGAACGGATCGAGCGCAACGATCCCGGCAGGCTCCCTCGCAAAGCGGCAACGCGGCAACATGAATTTCTCGCTTGACGAGACCGTGACAATTTCCCGCGCCTCTTGTGACGAATTACTGATTATTGACGACGGCTCCTCAAAGAATACGGATTACGTTTTCCACTTCACGTTTGGTGACGTGACGCTGAACAATTCCACGAGCGCGAGCAATTTATCCGTATTGAGGACAGCTGTAAATAGTGCGGGCGGTTTCGCAACTCTTACGGACCGAGGACTTATTGTAAGGATGTACAATAGCTCCCCTGTGGGTATCACTGGAGCTATGCCTTCCGATTTCATCATTCAGTCGGGGGCCAACGGCAAATTTACCGCAGTTGAAACGGGCTGCCAGACCTGCGAAATTGGAGAGCTTGACACTATCGCTTCCGCAGTTGACGGATGGAACGCTGTTTACAACTACGTGGCCGGTGACCCCGGCGAAGACCTGGAATCCGACGAATCTTTGAGGGTTCGCCGTGCAGCCGCTGCAAGGGTGAGAAAGAGCCGCGCGACAGACCCGGCAATAGAAGCCGCTTTGCTAGATGTTCCGGGCGTTTCTTCGGCTATTGTCAAGTCTAACCGTGGATTTGCCACGGACGATGACGGAGTCCCTGGAAAATCCTTCGTTTCCCTTGTAGTTGGCGGTACAGATAACGCCGTTGCAAAGTGTATTTACGAGAACCAGCCCGCAGGCATCCAGTCTTACGGCAACACGTCGGTGAACATCACCGACAGCCACGGAATCGAACAACAGATTAGCTTTAGCCGCCCGACGCCTGTATATCTTTGGGTAAAGGTCACATATTCGCTTTACGACGAAGAAGCCTTCCCGGGCCAGAACGCGGTAAAGGATGCCCTTGTCGAATGGGCCGAACGCGAATACACCCTTGGCAAGGATATTATTTCGACACGAATCAACCAGGGACTTTACGATGTTCCGGGAATCGGCGTGGCAACGTGCGCCGTCGCGGTTACGAACAGCCCGGACACGGCACCCAGTTCTGCGAGCTACGAGACGGACAAGAGGATTCCCGTTTCGTTCTTTAGCTATGCCGCCATTGAAGATGATAGAATTTCGTTTGTGGTAGAATAGTCTATGAGCGAGCCGATAACAAATTATTTCTTGGAACAGAAAAAGTACGTTCCAGAGCAATACAAGCGGAGTACGAAGCTACTCGGCGTTATCGACGCGTCCCTTGGATTTTCGGACGATCTGGAAAAGGCGTTTCGCGAAATTTCCGACAATTTCAACATTGAAGATGCCGTCGGCCCGATGCTCGACTATTGCGGCCTTTACTTCGGCATTGAACGCCGAATCGGCGAGACCGACGAACAGTTGAGAATGAGAATCCGCATAGGCCGCGGAACCGAAGGCTTGCCGACCCCAGAGGCCATCTATAACTATTTCAAGGTTGCACTCGTCATTTCGGATATGATGCTTTGTCCTGTATGGCCCGCTGGTCTTTACTTCATTCTTGGCCCGGAAATGCCCGAACCGGATATAGAAGAAACGACACGCATTGCTGCCGCTTCGGGTGTCGATTTTGGGCAGGGCACATTCCTCTCTTGCGAGGATGGTGAACCCTGGGGGCTCATAGTCCTGGAGGACAACGGGCAACCTATTGTGATTGACCAGCGTTGGCCTGATACTGAATATGAACTTGTGGATGATGATGGAAATTACCTAGTGGATAGCGAAGGGAACCACCTTGTAGCATTAGACTTTTTAACCACAACCTAGTGGAGAAAAATTATGGCAACGAAAAGAATTAAAGACCTTACCTCAACCGCAACGGCAGCAGACCTCCTCTCCAGCCGCTATGGGGTATTGGACACCCCGGACATAACTAAAAAGTTGCCTGGTAATTTATTGGGTGGCGGCGGTGGTGGCACTGTGGATATTGTTTTTTTTGATGTAATGTGGGACTTTGACGAGAACGACTATATTTTCCCTGCTGCGCAAGATGTTATCAATGCCGTAGGCGTTCATAATGAAGTACAACTTATTTTCCACTCGCCTTCTGGCGTGAACTATGTCTACTCGATTACATACAAGAGCTCGTTGCACTACGAATGGACCCGTGAGGATTGCCAGTCAAAGTTCAATCTTGACGGCACGGGTGATCCTGTGGTGTGGACCTGGACGGCGGACGACACCCGGCTCAAACAGGATGTCGCGACGCTTGACACAGACATCGGTAAAGTCGGTGGTTCAATCGCTCCGGCCTACAGCTCGCTCACTTTCCCGATTGCAGAAGGTACATTATGCATGTATGCCAGAAGGCTCTACACCTGTTCCGCATCCGGCGGTATTCCTGTAAGTGAAGACTGGGATTCAACGCACTGGACGCAGACCAAGGTATCTGAAATTATTGGCGATGTGGAAGCGCTGCTGGCGGCACTGTAAGGAGGTGACGAAAATGAGTATCGCAAGCGAAATTACAAGGTTGCAGGGCGTAAAGACCAATATACTTCAAGCGATAAGCGACAAGGGCGTTGACGTGCCTGTTGGGTCTGCCCTTGGCGACTGTCCCGACCTTATTGCTAGTATTAGTGGCGGTGGAGGCGGTGGTGGAGTGCCATATCTCAAAAACATTATGCCGACGACTGGGGTAAAAGTTGTTGACGAGAACGGATATATCGGTGGTGATTTCTTGGGTGTCTACTATCCGAGCACGAACTACTATAACAACTTTGCAGTCGTTGTTCCCGGTGCGGACTACTCAAGTATGGGGCTTGGTAGCGTTACGTTCGTTGACACTACGACTACGATTGGCGGTAGAGTGTATAGGACTGTCACTATAGGTGGCGTAACTTGGCTTGCAGAGAACCTTGACTACAAGTTCAGTGGTTGTGGAATTGGTGGCGGTGGTACTCCGGCCACACCGAATGCTTGGTACTACAACAACGACGAAGCGACTTACGGCATAGATGGTGCTAGGAAGTGCGGTCTGTTGTACAATTGGTATGCTTGCAAGTTGCTTAATGACAATAGGTCCGATTTAATTCCGGGTTGGCACGTGCCTACAAATGAGGAATGGACGGCACTCGCGAACGCAGTGGGCGGTACGGGTGTGGCAGGGACTAGGTTGAAAGCCGCTAATGTTGATTGGGCTACATCTTGGGGCGGTACGGACGACTATGGATTTGCAGTTCTCCCCGCAGGTTACTACGGTGGTAGTTTCAGCTATGTTGGCTCTTACGCTTATTTTTGGGCTATGACAGAGAGTGGTAGTTTTGCCTACAACCGACTCTTTGATACGGGTGCGACGATGTACCAGAATACGGACAGCAAGAGCGGCGGTTTCTCGGTTCGGCTCGTCAAGGATTCCTAACGTGCCGTGGCGGGGCGACCATCGGGAGCACCGCCTTGGCACATCCGACCTGCACCGCAGGTGCAGTCGGTTCACATCTATTTGGAGGACACATTGAAGATTGCTGATATTTTGCGGGTGGAGTCGGATAACAAGAACTGCATTCATCTTATACGTGACCGCCTGTTTTGGTCCGTTTACGAAATGTCCGCATATTATTTCGTAAACAACTTCAAATCTTACAAGGTCCATTCAAAGTTTGTACAGAATGTGAAACGGGATATTGTATGGCTAGGGTTTCCTGACTCGGCATTGTCCAAGATATTAGATATGGCAGAGTCACAGGGGTGTACCGTGTCGCACATATCCCCGGACCATATTCTTGTGGACGGGTTGCAGACGATGGATGGATATTCCGTATGGCGGGAGGGCATCATCCGTCCTACACGAATAGTGGATGGCAAGCCTAAAAGTAGCGTCAAGAACTCGGAATATATGCTGTTCAAGCGACTGTATGACTTTTCCCTATATACGTTAAAACTTGTCCCAAAGTTTGATAGGGATTACAAATTTTCATTGGGTCAGAGATTGATTGACATTTCTTTGGAATTGAGCGAACAATCGTTTTTGTATGTCAACCATTGTTCCAAATTAAATACTGAACGGGTGGTTTTGGGCTTGATGCGTATGCGAGTGTATTTTCGTATGGCAAACGAGTTGCACTTGGTTAGCCAAAAGCAATGGCTTTTTATAAACAGCACTATAGAGGTTTGTCTAAAAATGTTGCCACGGGAGTCTGCCTGTTTACGGACAGGTGGAGAGGTGGTTGAGGAATCCAGCACACTGCTCGCACCCGATTGATTTCGGTAGAGTTTACACCGACATTGTAATTCGTGTCCGTCTTGCAATGTCATTTACAAATGTGTGCCCCCGTTATCCAAAGTTCTCCCCGCAGGTAACTACAATGGTAGTTTCAACAATGTTGGCTCTAACGCTTATTTTTGGGCTATTACAGAGAGTGGTAGTAATGCCTACAACCGAAACTTTGATACGGGTGCTACGATGAACCAGAATACGAACAACAAGAACAACGGTTACTCGGTTCGGCTCGTCAAGGAACCCTCGGAAGGGGAACGGCTAGATGTCGATTCCCTGTTTTTGTTGTTATACAGGTCATATAGGGATGCCCGTAGGAACAAGCGAAATACCCGAAGTCAACTGCGGTTTGAGTCCGACCTTGAACATAATCTCTTGGAACTTGCAGTATTGCTAGAAAGCAGGGAGTATGCCCCGCTGCCGTCGGCTTGCTTTATCAACGAACTACCCGTAAAGCGGGAAGTTATCGCTGCCGATTTTAGGGATAGGGTTGTCCATCATCTATTGTGTTCGTGGCTGTTTCCTGTATTTGAAAGGCTGTTCATCTACGATTCCTATAGTTGCAGGAAGGGAAAGGGCACATTGTTTGGAATCAACCGTGTTCGTGGTTTCGTCCGCAGGGCTAGTGACGACTTTAGGAGAGATTGTTGGGTTTTACGACTTGACATAAAGGGCTTTTTTATGCACATAGACAAGTCCATCCTGTATGACCTTATTATTGATGGATTGAACCGTTGCGAGTGGTCTGGAGTAGCCGATACGGACCTGTGCAGGTTTCTCGTGCACTTGATTGTGTTTGCGGACCCGTTGGAGTCCGCACTTGTACGTAGTCCTCCTTATGCGTGGGACGGCTTGCCAAAGGACAAGTCGTTGAAATACAGCGGGGATGGAAAGGGTCTGCCCATAGGCAATTTGACGAGCCAACTTTTCGCCAACATCTACTTGAATCCGTTGGACCATTTCGTGAAGCGGGAATTGAAGATAGAGTGCTATGGCAGGTACGTGGACGATATGGTGTTGGTTCATAGTGATAAATCCGTATTACTCCGTGCCATAGAAAGCATACGCAGGTTTCTTTCCGACAGGCTTCTTTTAGAATTGCATCCCAACAAGATTAGATTGCAACCTGTTTCTTATGGATTTTCGTTTTTGGGACAGTATATACTCCCGTATAGAGTATATCCCTGCAGGCGACTGCGTAGAGCATTGAATACTACGATGGACGTGGTATCGTATTATGGACAGTTGGCACACTTGAACGGTACCACATGATGAAAAAAAATATATATTTAGGTTGTACCCATTTGTAGTTTTTTATTTCTGGATAATATTCCAGACATTGGTATCTTTGATGGAACTTAAAACAAAGGTGTTGCTATTACGCACTAACTAAAGGAAATCTCCTATGCCTTACAATAGACGAATACCTGATGCGCCGATAGCCGGGTCCATGTTGCCCCGCGCCACGGAACTGACTCTTGATGACATCCTGGTTTTGATTAAGCCTGGAAACCAAATAGGACAGAAGAATAAAGCCCTTACGCTTTCCTTGTTGGCTAGCTGGCTCGCTAACGGCAATATGGGCCAGTTCAAGACAGGTGAAATCCAGGTTGGCGCATCCACCTGGAAAAATGTTGAAGGCGTCGGCCCTTCCATAACGGACCTTTATTCTCTTGCTGCTGGAATCATTGAAGCTGCCGTAAAGTTCAAGGTTGGGGGTTCCGAGTGGGTTCCTGGGAACAACCAGCCGTCCATATCCGGCCTTTATAGCTTGGCGGCAGGTAATGTCGATGCTGCAAATGTGTCGGTTGATTCTATTAAGGCGCGCACCCCAGACAACAATAATAGAGTCGAGGTGGAGGCGATGCTTGTCAAGAGCCTTACTCAAGCAGCGGAAAAGCTGTCCCTTGGCCCAACGCAGATGAACGGCGATAGCCGCGTTGTTGGTACGCTTCAAGTCGATGGTCTTGTCACATCCCAGCTTGATTGTGGCGGTATCGCTATTGATGTCACGGATTCTGCAAGCGTGTCGGCGGCAGAACAAGCCGTTTCCAATATGGCAAACGGTCGAACGTTCATTATTGTCAATACATCCTCAAATGCAAAGGAGTTCCATTTTAGCGGCGGTGCCGTGGTGAGCATCACCGCAAAGCACGGAATATGGGGAATCAAGCGTGGCGGCTATTCTTACCCAATTGACATCTAATTGAACAATAGGAACCTATGGACATCACAGGAATTGACATTGCTGCGGTTGCAACCCTGGTCGGCTCCATCGGAACCGCCGCAACGGCAGTCGTGAAGGCCGTGCAGGCGGTACGCAAGGCGGAAGCTGCGGACGCTCGCGCTGTCGCCATAGAGCTTCAACGTGAGCAGGCAAAGAAGGAACGCGACCAGGAAATTGAAAACCTAAAGTCCGAAGTGAAGTTGCTCCAGCACGAAAACAAGGAAACGCGTGAACGACTGAACGAGGGTAACAGCCACTTCGTCCGGTTGGAAAGCGAAGTAAAGGAGACAAACGGACTGCTTCGTGAAATTATTGGGGCGCTGCGGAACAAGGGGCTTGTGATTTCCGAAACGCACAAGGCTGCACGCGACGCGGGGCTGGAACTATGAGAACAAGGTGCAGCGTTAAGCGCGTGACGGTTTCCCCGTTTTTCACAACCGAAAAGCGCCCGTTCAAGTTTTTGGGCTACGCCCGGATTTTGGTTTGGGTGGAGCGCACCTACAAGGACGGCAGGGTTGAAAAGGCGCTGCTGGAAGTGGAATTGCAGCCGGGCTACAAAACTGACGGCGCTTCCACCTTTTGGCCGATTTCAAAACTGGTGCCGCAGTGGCGCGATGGGGACGACGAATACAACGCTGGCCCAGTTGCTCACGATGTTCTTTACTTGCTCAAGGGCGTTGTTGAGGGCGAATTTGAGCCAGTCAAGCTGTCTCGCGAGGA
>ERZ808030.28-NODE-28-length-15418-cov-2.571084_pt1 | contig 15418 bp, 14 predicted proteins | sample MGYA00380186_ERZ808030 | MGnify/ENA primary metagenome ERZ808030 (study PRJEB31490, sample SAMN06133386) | cow dung metagenome | isolation source: M7 | host: cow | place: China: Chengdu | collected 2015-05 ...
GGGTTCACCTACGCAGGCGAAAAGGATTTGAAGCGTGGATATGACCATATTCCAACCTTTCAACTTTTGGAATATAATTTCTAAACAAGCAGTTTATCTTGTCAAAAAGATGGGATAAACATCAAAATATAACAACAAAAGCAAGTGAATTTCCTTCAAATTTGTATATGCAAATTTGCTCAATCCACTTGATTTTTCTATTAAAGTGTGATATTATATATGTATGGTATTTTATGCGGGGCTTTTTCCGCAGACCAAAGCATCAAGAGGCTCGCGGAAACCGACGGATAAGTGGAATCGACCACGTGGGAACCGCGCGCAATAAAAGCCGACCGTCTGGGCAGTCTTATCTTTTCGGGTAAGACTGCCTTTTTTAAAAAGAGAAAGGATGACAGAGAATGGGTATCTACGAAATCAACAACATCGGCGAGCTTATCAAGGATAACACCTACGTTGGCAGAGGTATTGTTATCGTCAAAAGTGCTGACGGCAAAAAGGCTTTTAAGGATGCGGAAAAAGCGGTAAAGGAAAAAGCCAGAAAGGAAAGAGCCGCCGCCGCAAAGAAAGCCGCGGAGGAAAAAGAGGAAAAAGCCAAGCAAAAGGCAATAGCCGATAAGTGTGCGGCGGAGAAAAAAGCCGCCGCCGCAGAAAGCACCGCGTCGATCAGAAAAGCAAAGATCCAGGCGGCCGCCGCTATGCCACCGGCGAACACTGCACCCCCTCCGGCAAAAACTGAAAAGCCGGAGGAACTGACCGAGGATGCAAAGCTGTTATTCATAACCCCAGGTATGCCTAACGCCAAGTTGATGAACCGCTACGCGTCGCGTATGGTCCAGCTGTTGGATAAGATGCTGGATACGAGTATTCAGACCGGCCGCTCTAACCGCCTGATTGAGCTTTTGGTCGAGGTCGTTTATGGCTGGCAGAAAACTCAAAACATCGCCCTTACCGCAAAAGTCGAGCGGCCGGTCGAATCAATGGAAGATAACAAACTCATTGACGTGATCAATATCGGGGCGGATGATGAGTGAAACAGTAACACGGCGCGAGGCCCTGGAAGAGCTGGCAAAGCGCAGAGCGCGGGAAAACCTGAGCAGTTTTGTTCTGTATAACCACGATGATTATATCATGGGATGGTTTCACCGTGAGATCTGCAGAGCGTTAAAACAATTCGCGCTTGATGTAATTGCTAAGAAGTCACCGCGGCTAATCATAACCGCGCCGCCGCGGTCCGGTAAAAGCCAGCTGGTGAGCCGTGATTTTCCGGCCTGGTTCCTGGGTAACTACCCCGAAAGTCACATAATCGCAAGCTCATACTCCAGTGACCTTGCGGGGGCTATGAACACGGATGTGCAAAGGATTATCGACGGTCCGCGTTTCCGTGAGCTGTTTCCCTTTGTGTTCCTTGCAAGCAAAGAGGCCGCGGCAAAGACCGGAGACACGGGAGCATACAAGAAAACTACAGATAAGTTCGAGATCGTGCATTATCGCGGTTCATACCGCAGCGCGGGCGTGGGCGGCGGCATCACGGGTATGGGTGCAGATGTGCTCATAATCGACGATCCGCACAAAGACAAAGCGGAGGCCTACAGTGCTACAATGCGCAGCCGTGTACATGACTGGTACGCCTCCACCGCATACACGCGACTGGCACCAGGCGGCGGCGTGATCGTTATGTGCACACGTTGGCACCCGATCAAGGATGATACTCCGGTTTTAACTACTGACGGATGGAAAACTCACGGAGAACTTAAGCCGGGCGATCAGGTTTACGGGATTGACGGGCATCCGGTAACCGTGAAGGCGGTAACTCCTCCGGTGTGGTGTGATGTAGCCGTTGACACGGGGCAAGAAAAAATCATATGCTCTAAAACGCATTTATGGGCGGTTAAGGCGTGGACCGGAGAGCCGCAGGAAATAAGAGAGGCGGGGGGTCTTATAGGTTTTAAATGGGTGCTGCCGTCGGTTATGAGCCCTGTAACCGGAGTGATTGATGAGAGGCTAACCGCCTTTACTCTGGCGGACTCCGAGGATCAAGGCTGGGGGCGCTGCATAAGCACAACGGCACCGGATGGCCTTTATCTTGTAGGCCGGACACTGATCCCGACGCATAACACTGACGATCTAGTGGGCCACCTCCTGGAGAAAGCGGCGCACGGCGGCGACCAGTATCACGTTATCAATTACCCAGCCATCGCGGAGCACGATGAGAAATACCGCAAGGAAGGCGAGGCCCTGCACCCTGAGCGCTATAATCTTTTAGCCCTTACCGCAATTAAGGCACAAATCGGATCTGAATTATGGGCGGCTATGTATCAGCAGCACCCGGTACCTGAGGGCGGCGGAACCTTCAAACAGGCATGGATCCAATACTACAAAGAACTGCCGCCGTTTTTTGATAAAAAAGTCCTATCCTGGGATATGACTTTTAAGGACTCAAAAACGAGCGATTATGTGGTAGGATCTTGCTGGGGACGGTATCAGGGATCGTTTTATCTTATTGACCAGGTTCGCGGCCGTTGGGACTTTGTGGAAACTCTGCAGCGTTTTTGTGACTTTGCTCGCAAACATAACGGCGTAATTAGAAAACTTGTTGAGGAAAAGGCGAACGGGGCGGCGATAATATCTACACTGAAAAAGCAGGTCACCGGACTGATCCCGATCAATCCTACAGAAAGCAAAGAGGCCCGCGCAAGTGCGATCGCAACACTGTGGGAGGCTCACAATGTTTATATACCGTCACCGGAGATCTGCCCCTGGGTACAGGATTTCACCGCTGAGCTATTAAGTTTTCCGGCTGGCGTTCACGATGATCAGGTGGACTCCATGACCCAGGCGCTATCCGATTTACAAACCGGCGGCCGCATATCCGCCGACAATATGGCCGCTTTACGCGTGAGGAGGTAATATGGCTAAAGATAAAAAGATTTTCACTGAGGACCTTGCGGCGGCCCTGCGCACTCCGTTTGAATCCGGCAACATCGGACCAATTAAAACCCTGGAGGATGTTAAAAAGTTTTTTGCGCTGCCGCGTACAATGGCATATGACAGCAAAGACCCCGCCGAGGCCGAGCGGCTTAATTCCGAAAAGCTGGCGCAGGACTCCGCATTTGAGTTTGGTTTTACCCAGATTTTTGAAAGCCTGATGCAGCACAGTGCCAATCTGGGGCAGTACCCTTCGCAGTCCTTTATCGGCTATGGTGCACTGCAGCAGATAGCCCAAAATGGTATGATCCGCACCGCGATCCAAACAGTTGCGGATGATATTACCAGGGAATGGATAACAATTACCGGAGGCGATGAAACCGACAATGAGCTGCTTGATACGCTGGCGGAAAAAATGGACGGGATGAACATCCGGCGACTCTATAACCGCGCTTATGCCACCCAGGGCTACATGGGAGGGGCGTTCATTTACATTGACACGGGAACGGATGATCCGTCACTGCCGCTGCAGATAAGTGATAAAAGCGATGAGATCAAACAGGGAACAAAGGTTAAATTTGTACTGATTGACCCGGTTGTTGCCGCCCCTGGCATTTACAACGCATCCGACCCGTTAAAAGAAAACTATATGAGCGATCCGGATTACTGGCTAATCCTGGGCCGCCGTGTACATCACAGCCGCCTTATTATTCTGCGTGACAACCTGCCGCCTACCCTTTTAAGGCCGGCGTACAATTTCCTAGGTATTCCGCAGGCGCAAATCTTATGGGATTATGTGCTGCACTGGAACCGCGCCCGCGTATCTGTGGCGGGTATTCTTGAAAAACTTAATCTGCTTGTTTATCAGACCAATACCGAGGACCTTTTGACCTCCTCCGACGGCGTTCAGCAGATGGATGCAAAGATGCTGGCACTGAGCAGATACCGCAATAATGACTCGGTTGTTGTATGCGACCGCAACGCTGAGGACATCAAAAACATTACCCTGACGATCTCCGGCGTGACTGATATCGTACGCCAGCAGCTTGAATTTATCGCAGCGATTAACCGCACCCCGGCGGTTAAGCTGTTAGGCATAAGCCCATCCGGTTTTAACGCCACGGGGGAGAGTGACATCCGTAACTATTACGATCATGTTATGAGTAAACAGGAACTTTTAAGGGACGGTATACAGAAGATCTTAGACATTATTCAGTTAACCACTACGGGCACGATCGATCAGTCAATATCTTTTGAATTTAACGCCCTGGGCGCCGATGATGATCAGGCGGACGTACAAACCGCCGCCGCCCGTGTTAACATGTTAAACAGCTTACTGCAGACCAATGTTTTGAGTGCGGAGGAAGTCCGCAAAGCGGTTAAGGAAGATAAAAAGACAAAACTCGGTTTTATTCCTGATGATTTACCGCAGCCGAACGCCGGCGCAGAAGTGGGAACCGCGGAGGACCTTGCGGAGGACCCGGCGATCAAGTCTTTATGGATGCTCGGTGAACCGGCACCGAAAACCGCCGCAGAGCCGGAGATCGATCAAAACGTGATAGCAAACTGGATGGTTGAGCATGAGTCAGACGCGCCGCAGGCCTAGTATTTTTTCAAAATCCCGCCGCCGTTACCGCAGAGCCGTGGAGCCGAATCAAGGAAATTCACGCAAATATGCGAACTTGATCACGCAATCAATAAATCGCGTGAATCAGGCGTTGATTTTAGTTATATTATATAACTTGAGATCTAGTAATTACGCCGGCCGCGTAGAACTTGCACAGGACGCCGGGATCGGAGACTGGATCAAAGGGTTCACCAAAAAGGCCGCAGATACCGCCGCGGCGCTTATGGTTAAGGCGCAAAGCAGCATAAAGGCCGCTGCCGACTGGTTCACCAATGCAACCGTACGCGATACGACCACCGCGCAAAAGGACGCATTGAAAACGGCCGGAATGAGTGAGGCTTTTATTGCAGAACACTGGACCGAGCCCACCGACTGGGGTCAGTATGTTGCGCCGGAAGTCCGCGGAATGATCCCCGGATTTATCCGTGACCAGACGGAACTAATAAGCAAAATAGGCGGCCGCGAACTGCAGAAGATCCAGGATATCATGGCCGAGAGCCTGAGCGCCGGCGTGACTATCACGGATATTGAAAGACTGCTGCGGAGCGTTGAGGGTTTTGATCCGGCACGGGCTAAGCGTGTAGCCCTTGATCAATCGATCAAGCTCAATCAGGCCATCCAGCGCGGCAACGATTTAGCCCTGGGGATAACTGAGGCTGTTTGGATCCACGTACCCGGTCAGTACACAAGCCGCGAGGCCCACATAAAGCTAAACGGCCAGGCTTATGACCTGCGGACCGGGATATACGATCCGGAGGTTGAGAAAAACATCCAATGCGGTGAGTTGCCATTTTGCCGGTGCATTTACCGGGCAAAAATGCCGGAACTGATCGCGAATGTGACATCACCGCCGCTTAAGGCGATGCGGACATACATCACAGAGGCGCCGGAGAAAAAAGGCCAGCTGGAGCTGGAATTTGAAACCAAGCCGAGAAAGCGGACGGTTAAGAAAAAACGCACTTATACAAGACATAAGAAAGTAACGCCGCACGGCGTACAGATGCAGCTAGATTTTGACATGGCGCAGATTGAAAAGGAATTTACGCCGCAAACAATTAAACCGAAGAAAACCGGGAAAAAAAAGAAAAAATGATCGTTGATACAATGGCTTTTGACGCTAAGAGTGTTAGATCGATTGACTCTAACGGTTTTATGCATATCAAATACTCGCCTTTCACAAAAGAGCAGGTTGCCCCATATTACGGCCGCGAGATCCCAGGCTGGGAGGCTGCGGGCCTCCAGGCCGATAAAACCTATTACGGGTACAGATCTGCGGAGGAACTGAGCAAACCGGAAACCGTGGAAAGCCTAAACGGCATCCCCGTACAGTTCCGCCACCACCCTGATTTTGCGGATGCTCCGGCAAAAGAAACCCGCGTAGGAGCCGCCGGAACTGATGCAGAGTGGAAACGCCCTTATTTGTTTAACTCTATGACCATATACGATGATAAGGCTAAGAGCGTGATCAATAACGGTTTTATGCGGGAGTTGTCTCTAGCATATCAATACAAGCCGGAGTTTAAAAAGGGCACGTTCGACGGCAAGCCTTACGATTTTATTATGCGTAATATCCGCGCCAATCACATTGCACTGGTTGAAGAGGGCCGCGCGGGAAAAGATGTGCTGGTTTACGACTCAAAACCAATTCCAAAAACCAAAGCTGAGGTACAAAACATGGATGAAAAAGAGATCTTGAAAAACGCCACCGCGGCACTGCAGGCACTTTTAGCCCTGCAGAAAAAAAGCGAAGATACGCTTGACGGCGCCGTGGACGGCATTATAGGCAAGCTGGGCGATCGTGTGACTGAGGATGAGAAAAAAGAGATCCGCGAGTCAATCATGGCCCTGGGTGAAAAGTTTAAAGGCGACGCCTGCAAAGACGAAAAGCCGGAAGAGCTGAAAGACGAAGAGGAAACCGAGGAAACCGCAGAAGTGGAAACCGAGGAAACCAAAAAGCCGGAACTGGTCGAAGGCGTGGAGTCCGCAGAAGGTGAAAGCGACGACGAGGACGAAATCGACGACGAGGACGAAATCGACGACGAAACCGACGACGAAACCGAGGCCGAGGCCGAAGTCACTGAAAAGGTAAAGGCTGAGGACGGAGATCTCGATGAGACCGCCGAAGTGGAAACTGAAACCGAAAAGGTGAAAGATACCGACGCCCGCATGGATAAGCTGATCCAGGATGCGATCAAAGCCTGCGGCCTTGAAAATGAGGATGATGTTGTTAAAAATGCGTTTATTGCCGGTATTAAATACGGCGATCAGTCAGGCAAGGCAATGGCTCACGACAGTGCTAACGGCTACAGCGACGCCCTGGACGCTTACGACATGATCACCGCAGAGGTTAAAGAGCGTATGAACGCAATCGCAGAAGCCGCCGAAGATGTAAAAGGCGTACTCGGTAAAATCAAAGCTACTGCATATGACGCCGCCGAAGAGGTATATCTTGACGCCTGCAAACAGCTAGGCATTAACTGCAACAGATTAACCGCCCGCGACGCCTTTATGGCGTATAATGCCGGACATAAAAAGCAGCTTGCAACCGACGCAAAGCCGGCCGCACCTGCAAAACAAACTATTCTTGGCTCGGTTCTCGACCGCGTTAGAATTGACTAAAAACCTATAGGAGAAATTGAAAATGGCTTTACAGAAAGTTGTCAATATTGATCCAGCGATCGGCGTTCCTGGCTCCCAGGCCGCCTTCCTGGGCGAAGTGATCACAGTACAGAACTATTTGTCAGACGGCACAGCCGCCGCCGGTCAGTTCGTATGGAACGGCACCGCAACCGTTAACCCGGTATCCGGCGGCGCTATCGGCGTAGGTAAGGTTGCAACCGGAAACGGCACAGGCGGCGGAGCCCTCGCAGGCCTGGCTGTTAGACTCATTACCGGCGTGCTGCCTGACACCTCAGACGGCCAGCTGACCTATGAGCGTGGCGAACTGGTAACCGTTGCAATCCGCGGAGACTTTTTCGTAACCGCTACCGGATCTGCAACCGCCGGACAGTCCGTGAACGTTGTAACCGCCACCGGTGCAATGACTTACGGCACACCGGGCACCGGTGAAATCGCTACCGGCTGGACCGTTACCGAAGGCGGTACTACTGGCGATCTGATCGTTATTTCTAACCACGGTTAATAGGAGAAGGCTAAAATGAATTTATTTGAAAAATCAAAAGCCCGCGGTATTTCCTCCCCATATGCAAAGGATTTCATGGCATATGACGAAGTTAACGGCAAAATCCGCGTAGACTATGAAAAAACAGCTAAGATGCTTGCTCAGGATGCTGCACTGACTACAGCTGCAAACGTTGGTATTCCTAGCGCACTTGTAACATATATCGACCCTACAGTAACAGAGATCCTGTTCTCCGCTATGAACGCCGGACGCCTGGCACCCGAAGTTAAGAAGGGCGACTGGTCCGACAAATATATGCGTTTCAATGTTACTGAATACAGCGGATCCGTAACACCTTATTCAGATCACGGCGAAAACATCGCAAGTGATGTGAATATCGAATCTCCGGAACGTGAAAACTTTGTTTTCCAGACCGTGATCCGTTACGGCGATTTAGAAGAGGCTACCGTTGCAAGACAGCGCCTGAGCCTTGCATCCGAAAAACAGAAAGCCGCAGCCACAATCCTTGCAAAGGCACACAATAAGTTTTACTTATACGGCGTTGCCGGCAAGAAAACATACGGCTTACTGAATGACCCTAACCTCCCTGTTAGTGCATCCCCGAACTCTATCACAATCGGCGGTAACACCTACAGCACCTGGGCTGATAAGGCCGGACACGATGCCGCAAACGCATCAAATCACGTATATAACGACGTTTTGAAACTGTGGAACACCTTATGCGCTAATAATGGCGGTAACATCGACGCTGACAGCCCGATCGTACTCGCGGTATCTAATGCAAGAGCCTCATATCTTAACGCCCTCAATACATACGGTTTGAGCGCTGCAAAGATGTTAAAGGATAATTTCCCTAACATCGTAATCGTTCAGCTGCCTGAATTGAGTACCGCCGCCGGCGAAATGATGTATATGATCGTTCCTGAATTATTTGCATCACAGACCGCAGAGCTGGCCTATAGCGAAAAAATGCGACTCGGCCGCGTGGTTCCTGAAATGTCCGCATTTAAGCAGAAAGCTGTCGGCGGCACCTGGGGCGCGATCATTAAGAGACCGTCACTCATTCAGACCATGACCGGAATTTAAAATTTATTTTCTGTGTTTATCCTTTAGGGGTCCGTAAGGGCCCCGTTTGTAACTAGCTAATAATTCAGGAGACCAATTTATGGCAACACCAAAAAAAGAAAAACTGCAGGTAGTTGAAAAGAGCACCGATGAAGTGAAAATTATCCCGCAGAACTCCAGCACTCAGGTAACCGTAGCCGTACATCTTCCACACGGGATCATGTTTGACGATGTACCCGTAAAGGGCGGCGGCACAAAGACCGTAATTTTTCCAGGCATTAACGACGGTGAGGGGATCCTCCTGGGCGTAGGTCAGTCCGTAGCCGTTAAGATCGAAAAAGAGGACTGGGAAAACATCATCCGTATGCACGGCAAAGAGCGTGCCTTTAACTCATATAACGGTATGCCACCGTGCATTATGCTTATTGACGATCCAAAAGCGATCCACAACAGCCGCGACGTTAAGGCACAGAAGCATGGCCTTGAACCTTTAGATCCGACACTGCTCAAAGTTGAAGAAGTAAAGAAAAAATAAGCATGTATTGACAATGTAATTACAAAGAGGTGCTATAATGGCCGTTTATGATTTTTCCGTCGGGGTATTTAGATCTGAATACCCGGCGTTTGAGGATGAAACAAAATATCCGGATGCAATGATCACAGCGGCCTTTACCAGTGCCGAGACCTATTTCCATAATGACGACGCGAGCATATACCCGTATGACCCGCCGCACAATTATTTCAGAAAATACCTACTAGATCGTGCCACCTGCCACCTGCTCTATATGACATCGTTACCGATTGACCAGGTGGGCCGCGTATCAAGTGCAAGCCAGGGAAGTGTGAGCACGTCGTTTGATCTGCCAAAGTCCGGCAATTCAGCGGCCGCAGAGTTCTGGAACCGCACAAACTGCGGGATGCAGGTATGGCTTATGCTTGCCCCGTACCGTCTAGGCGGACGGATCTATCTTAGTAATCATGTGCACCCGTGGGGGTGATCTATGTTTACATTCGACGGACTAAAGAACCTGGCAACCGCCGTATCCAATAAGCTGAGCGCGTGGGCGCAGAAAGCTAAATCGACAATATTCAAAGACAAGAGCACGGAGAAGGTAAGCGTTACCGTGGGTATTTTTGACCCGCGGATCGCCACATACGCAAGTTATCTGGAGCGCGGCTGGGTTCAGTATGTAACCCGGAAACAGTCCGCCTATTTCCGCGGTATTTTAGGTGATAATGCGCCGATGCCTGGATCTATGCTCATACTGCCACCGCGTCCGATGTTCGGGGCAACGTCCCGAGCATACCGCAATAAATGGGATAAGTTCATAGCTGATAATGTCCGCAACGCTCACGGCCAGCAGGACAATGAGCGTATATTAAACGCAGTCGGCTCCATGATTAAAAAGGACCTGCAGACAACAATCGCGAGCAACGGCACGCCGGATGAAAGATTTAAGACCAGGGCGCCGTTAACTATGCAGCTTTTAGCCGCAAGTGCTGCGGGTCACCGGACCGATGCAACCGGAGGAAGCTCCAGGGCTCAGGCGCTTGTGCGCACCGGGGCAATGTTAAACGCAGTAAATTATAAGGTTACAAAGGGCACCGCAGAGGCCGGAGATACGACCATAACGCGGAGCACAGGAGGTTAGAATGAATGCGCAGCAGGCAATAAGGGCCGCCGCCGCTTTTAGGGCGGGGCTTATGTTCATACGCGGGCTAAAACGCACAATGGCCCAGGATGCACAGATCAAGGGCGGATGGATCACAATCGGCGCTAAAGAACCGGACGCCAAAGGCAAAGGCGGCCGCAAAGGAATACATGTCAAAGTCGATGATAACGGCCGCGTGGTCGCCGGGCTGGGCGGTAAACGTTCAAAGGGTAAAAGCCTTAAGGCGGCAATTCGCGGGCTTAATGCGGAGCGTGAGCGTGCAAAAAACAGCAAATTAAATGCGAAAAATGCGGAAGTTCCGCAAAAACCGCAAATAAAAAGCGAAAATGAGCCGCAAATAAGCAAAGAGCAAACCGATAAGCAAACAGAAAGCAAACAGATACGCAAAGAGCAGACTCCCGAGCAGAAAGCCACTAAGCAGGCGGAGGCCGAGTCTAAAAGCATGTTACGTTACGGGTTTGACCTTCACCGCGATTTTAATCGCTGGCGCGGCATATGGCCGGAGTCAGAAAAAGACACGGTGCAGAAAACTCAATCCCGTTTTGCCGATTATATGGAGATGTTGCGCGATGTTAAAAACCGTGCCGTGGGCGGCATGAAAACGGAGAATCAGCGCCAGTTTGCCCGTGAGAGCCTGGCAAAGATCGACGACATCATGCACGGCATAAAAAAGGACGTACAGCTGCACGGCAGGGCCGATCCTTTAGAGCTGGAGCTCCTAGCCCAGCGGTTAAAGATGCACACTGAAAAATTGAGGAAGATCGCAGATTGAGCAATCTAAAATAAAAAATGGTTGATCCTAATCTATAATAGGTTGTAGGGGTGAAAAATGAAGATAGATCACATAATTAACGCGTTCAATCTGGGGCTTAAGTTTTACCGCGGTATGTGCCTGCTGGCCCAGGACAGGGCGCAGAGTGAGATCGCGACAAAACTCAATAGCGAAAAGGACGGTGAACACTGGGTAACTGTTAACGCTGAAAACGGTAACGGCCAGCACGTATTACTGAGCGGAGAGGGCCGCGTTTTGGCCGGTATGGGCGGAAAGTTTACCGGGGTTAAGATCGACAACATACCGCGCAAAAAGTTCATAAATGAGAAAGCCTGGCAGCGTAAAGAGCAGGCAAACAAAAAGACAATGAACTACACTTTGCCGGCTAAAGTTCACCCGGAACACATCCAAAACCGTGACCGCTCAGGAGAGGCCAGCCGCGAGCAGATCATAGCCATAGCTAAAGACCCTGATTATGACCGTTTGAGCGCAAGCCGGACCCTGGCTGACGGCGCTCCGGTTGTCGCATACGGTAAGATCCCCGCTGCAAATATGGGGCACATTGTTCGGGCTACTGATGCAAAGGGCAGAAAGATAAATGTTCAGTATGCAGTTGTTGACGCTGCAGACGTAGCTGCATCGCACAATTATAGCGGCTATCGTAATGATAAGTTCTATAGTGATGACCCTAATGTAACCCGTGCTATTGCCGGCAACGGCCGCATAGCCGCGATGCAGAGAGCCTACAAGCAGGGCACCGCCGGAGACTATAAGGACGCATTGATTGACGACCCGACGCACGGGATCGACATAGAGAGTATTGTCAAAATCAAAAACCCGGTACTGGTTAGAGTTATGCAGCCTAGTGACGTGACCGCCGATATCGGCGACCGCTCAAACACCGCGGGCGGCATGAACCTGTCAGCAATGGAGCAGGCGCAGAACGACACAAAGCGCATAGACCTGAAAGGAATTGAAACATACGTCGACGGTTCACCGACTCCGGCCGCCGTGAGCGCTTTTATTGACCAGATGCCGGAGAGTGAACGCGGTAACCTGAGAGACGCGGACGGATATCCTACACGCCAGGCGCAGGAACGCCTTAAGGCCGCGATGTTCGCAAAGGCGTATAATAGTGAGCCTTTACTGCACATAGCATCCCAGGCCGCAAGCATGGAGCAGGCCCGCATCGTTAAAGGGCTGCAGGGCGCCGCCGCACGCGTTGCCGATATCGCGGAGAGCAATCCGGAGATAAGAGACTTAATCGCCGGAGCCGCTGAGAGAGCCATAGGCGAGGCGCGGACAATGGGAAATATCGCGGATATCGGGATCGAGCGTGACATGTTCAAAACCGAGGAAAGCGACGCCGCCGAGCGGGCAATCACTAAGATTTTCAAAGCTACAAGCGCACGAGAGATAACCGGCAAATTGAACGCCGTTGCTAAGGCGCTTAAGGCTGAGGCCGATCGCCCTGAATTTGATTTATTCGGCGCGGTGGAGAAAAGGCCGGCCGCCGAGGTAATCACGGAGGCGTTAAAGCGTTATGAGTCTTAATCTACATGGCATTGTACGCACTGCGATCAATTTCAATAACGCGGATGAAACGGTCCTCCTGATCCGCAGTCTAGGCAACGCGAACGTTCAGGGCCGCATAGTTCCGACGTACGGCGAGCCGGAAAGCGTAGGGGCCCAGGTGCAGACGCTGGGCGGTGAAGACCTAAAGGTCATTAACGATACCGAGAGAACGCCGCGAGATCGTAAGTTTTACCTATACAGCACTGCGGACTATACCGCCGCGCCTGCGGGCATGATCCGATATCTGGGACGGACCGGAGATTTTATTTATAGGCCGCTTGACGGCACCTATTGGAAGATCTACCAGGTAGCAGAGGACTTTAGTCCTGCGGGCTGGGTGCAGCTTTTAGCTAGTCAGCAAACGGAAATACCGCCGCAGTTAAGGGAAGTTATGGATGAGTATTTTAACCCTGAGGGAGGTGGCAATGAATAAATCAAAAGCGATTAAGATCGCGATAGCTTTTAAGCGCGGCGCGGCTTTTATCCGCGGTATGCGACAGCTGGCCCAGGATGCAGATGTACCAGAGGGCGCACGCTGGATCACTGTAGGGGCGCATGAGAATGAGGACGGAGAAAGCTCCGGCGGCCGTCATGTTTTGATCGATAAAGAATCAGGTACAATCTTAAAAGGATTGAGCAAAGACGTTCAGGGAAAAACGCTCAAAGATGCTTTTAAGGAATTGAAGAGCGACACATACGAGGTAACACCGGGATCGGGCGTTATGTGGAAAAAGCCAAAGGGCGCAAATAAGGCACAGACCGCCGAGATCAAAAAGGCTAAAGATGCCTATATTTCATTATCAGAAGGCACCGCCGCAGACCTGGAGCCATATGTAGCTGAGCTTAAGAAACTGCGTAAAGTGGTAAAAGGAACACCGGACGCGGCTATACTCGAGAACCGCATAAAAGAGCTTACCCGCAACGTGCAGGATCTGAGCCTTAAGGCCAGTGAAGATCTGACCAAAAAATACAATGAACTGATCGACATTAAAAGCAGAGGTGGCGGCCGTGATTTCAGCCAAGATTATGAAACACAAAAAAAGGTCATGGATATGATATCCAAAGAACTTAAGGACTATACCGACGGCCGGATCAAGTTTGCTAAAGATGTAGTTGACTGGGTAAAGAGTAAAGGTAAAACAAAAAGGGGCTAAGAATGAACACAAAAACAGCACAGCAAATCGCGATCGCCTTTAAACGCGGTTTAGCTTTTATCCGCGGGATCACGCGCATGGCACAGGACGCCGATCCGGATGAGAAGTGGATCACCATAGGCGCAGAGGAAGGCGACGACGGGAAAAGGCACGGCGGCCGCCCCGTGTGCATAAGCAAATCGACCGGTAAGATCATAAAGGGATTGAGCAAAGACGTGGTCGGAATGACCCTTAGTGAGGCTTTTAAGGAACTGAAAAAGACTCCGGAGGAAAAAGAGGCCGACAGAAAAGCCGCCGAGCAAAAAGCCGCCGCAGAAAAGAAGGCCACCGAGCAAAAAGCCGCTGAGCAAAAAGCCGCGGCAGAAAAGAAAGCGGCAGAGCAAAAAGTCGCTGCAGAAAAGAAAAAGGCCGCTGAGCAAAAAGCCGCTGCAGAAAAGAAAAAGGCCGAGGAAAAGAAACCGGAGCAAGGATCGCTAATTCCTGAAAATAAAGATGTTGAGGAGATCAAAAAGACCGACATCAAAGATTTTGGTGAGTATTTGGCCGGCGCAAGAAAAGACCTATATAAAAGCCTTGATACTGAATTAACATCCGAAGATCTGCTTAAAAAGCCGTTAAGCAAAACATGGCCGGTGGATAGCCTTAATGATATCCAGGACAATAACGTGGCTGCCGCGGTTATGGCCCTGCGTGCGAGTGTACCTAAAAAGCCTACTGCCTCCGGTTGGTCCTCCGGCTTTAAGCGCGATAGGTGGGTTAAAAAAGTTAACGAGTTAAGGGCAAGAGCGGCCGAGATCGTAAAAACTGGAAAAATACCTGAACTTAGAGGCGGTCCAGAAAAGAGAGCCCTGGGGCTTTTTTCAAATTTGCCTAGAGGAATGTGGGGGGATATCGGCCCGATTAAATTATATTACGGCAATGTGGACGTACAATACGCCAAAGAGCGGTTAGGGGCTGTAAACGCCGTTGACTTGCGAAAAGATAACACAGGTCACGGGGTAACCGGGTATGCGCCGGTTTATGAGGTTGAAACGCCGCGTGGCAAGTTTATTGCGGTGGCTAATTCTAAGAGCAATGAGTACAGCTGGAGACTAGGGGAAGGATCACCATCGGGGGAAAAAGAGGCTATGAAAGCCCTGGCTGACATTATCCAAACGGCCAGCCCGGAAACAGAAAAGGCAAAAGTGGACCTTAAGAAAAAGGCATATACTTTTAATATTTACTGGGATCGCAATAAAAACAAGTATTTCATTGCTAAAAAAGGCGACCGCAATTATACGCCATTAAAAGAGTTTGACGATGTGAAGGAGCATAAAAACGCAACGATCCCTCTGCGTGGCTATCGCTGGTATCAGGATAAGCCGGGCGATAACTGGAAAATGGTCTGCGACGGCTCGTTCGTTGCCTCCGTGCTTGCCATCCACGATGCGATCGAGGATGATTTCTGCGAAACGATTCTGACGAATTGCTTTGAGGATACCTATC
>ERZ808030.29-NODE-29-length-14994-cov-6.310116_pt1 | contig 14994 bp, 16 predicted proteins | sample MGYA00380186_ERZ808030 | MGnify/ENA primary metagenome ERZ808030 (study PRJEB31490, sample SAMN06133386) | cow dung metagenome | isolation source: M7 | host: cow | place: China: Chengdu | collected 2015-05 ...
TTCTTGGTCTTCTAAATATAATAAGATCATCTATAAGATTGTTATTGGCGTACCACCATAATGTGTGAAGTGATAATACATTGATGAAAGCATACTGTTAGTATCAAAGGGCGTTAGATATATCTCATTTGCTATGTCAGCAACATGCCAATTCCTAATCTGTGAAGAGTTAGTACTCTGACGTTGATAATTTCTTACACTCTCTATAAGCATCCTGTCTTCCTCTATTGCCAACTTGTACTCATCAGGAATACGTTTATATATCTCTCTTCCGAGGAAGAGTATAACGGGATGCTTATGATCAAGTAATATTTTGAGAATCTTTTTCTCTAATGGAGAGTGGAACCCACTAATGACAATATAGTCGGTTTTACAGATAGATTCAGTCCATGCAATACATCTTCTTTCGGTTTCAGATGTGACCGAACGCGAAGCAAAGAATGCGACAAGATGACCCTCCAATAATTCCCTATTTCCCAGCGAACTCACAAAAAAAGCGTAGGCTGTGCATTGACTTATCCTACGCTAAGGTCTTGGCTACCTGTCTTTCGAATAAGCAATACAGACAACCCACGCCAGATGTATATAACACAATTTACGCCAAGCGTAATGTAGATATACAACATTAGCAGTGGATGTCCCATTGCCGATCTTCGAAAGACTTAAACGGCCAAGTTTTAGCGTAGAAGCATCGTCAATAAACATCAACTATTTATACATGGCTCAATCCTTTTTGACATAGAGCCACTACAAAAATAAGTCATTTTTGACAAATAACAGCATTACTGTTAATAATTCTTTACATCAATATTCTTCAGGATGTGCAAATATTCAAATACGGATAGAAAATAATCTCCTAAATACCAGCCATTGGCAAGCCGATGAACTACAGGGCAAAGTTGGCCAATGCTTCTTATCGGACAGCAAGGTCGGGCCACAGGTGGTTTCGGAGAAAATCATCCTCGCCGTGCTGCGGTATTTTCCCCGAAAACCTTGCCTTACCGGAAGCATTAGCCGTAACGCCCTCGTAGTTCAACGGACTGCCAAAGTCCGAGTATTAACCATATAATAAAAGATAAAGCTATGAATCAAGCAATCATCGCAAGTGTACCGATGGCACCGATGCAGATGCCTGTGGTACGTAGAAGAAGAGTAAAGGTCGCAGAACCTGAAATCAAGTTGCCGCCAAGAGGCTCACGAGGTCCGGTACATATATCGGAGCTGCTCAATCCCATTCTGGAGATAAGCAAGCATCCTGACCGTAACAGACTGCTTGCAGAGTTCTTCAACCAGTGAACATCACAAGAAAATAATTCAGTATTAACATTAAATCATAAAGTTATGTTTTTCACATCAATTTCACAGATGATGACCGAGAGCGTAGATCTTACGCTCGTCATCCGCAAAGCGAACGGACAACTTACTGTATCAACACTGCCAAAGGCTAATGGGCTGAAAGATGAAGCCCAGAACCACATCGTTCCGCTGACACTAACGGGCACTCCCGAAGAGATGGATGCAGAGTTCCTGCAACACATCATGCAGCCTATACGCAAGGCTACGGGACTTATCTCCAATTTGATGGAGTTTGAACAGCAAGCAGACAAGGCTGCTGCAAACAGCAAGGCGGCAAAGGATGCCAAGGCTAAGGAGACCAAGGAGGAGAAGGAGAAGCGTGAGAAGTACGAGAAGCATATGAAGAAGGCAGAGGAGCTTATCACAGCCAAGAATCATAAGGATGCCATCACCGCACTCCAGCAGGCTCGTATGTATGCCACTGCCGACAAGCAGAAGGAGGTAGATGAGAAGATTGCCGCACAGAAGAAGGCGATGAACCAAGGCTCGCTCTTCGAGATGATGGAAGAGACTCCTGCACCGGCTCCACAAGTGGCACAACCGCAGAATGTGGCACCGCAACCTGCACAGCAGACTATACAGCCGCAGGCAGCACCACGACAGATGCCGCCACAGCCACAACAGACGGTAATGCGTCCCGTGCAACAGCCTATGCAACGCCCTGTTCAGCAACCCCCACAGCCTCAGTATGGTGGGCAGCCTATGTTCTCCGCACCACAAGGCGGTTATCCACCTCAAAATGCAGGACAGCAGCATCCTCACTATCCGCAGGGTGAGATTCCGATGTTCCCACATCATGAAGAGCCTCCTATGCCTGAAGAGTTACAGCAGGCATATATGCACGAAGGCCCTGCATATCGCCCCGAGGATTATGAGGAATATCCCGACTTCCCTCAGTCAATGTTAGAAAATCATTATTCACAGGCATACGCCCAAACAGTTTAAGACTATGGCACTTTTAAGAAACGAAATGCAGCGATCATTCACCTTCAAGAAAGGTACAGAGATGATTACACTTCCTGATCCTAATCCGAACGACTCTCCGGAGAGTGTGATGAGCTTCTACTCGAACATCTATCCGGAGCTGACAACGGCAACCGTACACGGCCCGACCATCAAGGATGACAAGGCTGTATATGAGTTCAAGACAACCATCGGAACAAAAGGATGAGAACTATGAGTAAGGACACTAAAAAGAAGAAGTCATGCAGACCATTGGACGAACATCAGTCGGAACAGCTCGCAAGGATGATAATCGCATCGACCAAGCGGGAGGTACGATACGGTGTGACAAGAGTAGAGAGAGTTACGGCGCCAACGGGTGCCGTAATTCTTTTCTAAAGACACCTATTCTCCCCATAGCACCGCAGACTATTATGAGGGAGAGCTATTGTGGAAACAGTTATAACCTAATCACGCAGGAGAATTACGAATACCTGCGTGATTCTTATTTCCGCTATGCCGAACTGATGAATGTAAAGGCGGAGCATACGCCAGGCAGAACTATCGGTGAAGGTATCGTCAATCTCTACAATGAGATGAACGACCTCGTAAATAAAAGCGGCATGTATCTCAACCTTGAAGATGACAATGGCTGTCTATACTTCAATGTGTGGAACACACATACTTGGGGTGAATACACACTGTACTACTTCCCTGTAAAGTTTGTGGAGGAACTGAATCCCACACTCAGACGCATTGTCATCACATTCTATCATGATTTCATGAAAGAGAACGGTATAACCACTATCAACGATGAGTCAGATATGGACTGGGCTATTGATATGCTGACTGAAGGCTGCTATGAGGATGAAGATGCCAAAGAGAGGCGAGCGAGGGAAAAGCTCGTGAAATCATACAAGGATGGTAGAGCATATAAACTCCTCGACAGGGTGTGGCGAAAGTCCTACTACAAGAACCTGCCGAAAGCCATAGAAGAATATGAGTGTAAGAATGGCTTTGAACAAGGTCTTATCGAACTGCTGAGAAGAGGACTTGAGTTCATAAAGACGGATAAAGCCATCATGTACTATGGCTATGACCCGTTCTATGACGAGGAGCCTGATTATCTGCCGATGACACTCGAACAGCAGATAAGAGTTGTCTATGATAGCGATGATATAATGACGGAACACCTTATCGACTTCTATAATTCCTCCCGTCAGGAGTCATACGATATTATTCCTGCATCGACCTTTGCCGTCTCTCCAACGACCGACAAGGTTTTTACACTTGAAGATACTTACCCCGAAAGGTTTTTCAAGTGGGCAGATGATTTTATTCACTACATACGATAATCACTATGGATACCAACAAACTTACCAAGCAGATAAATACGATGCTGCGCCCCCGTGCGGCATTGATAGCATACTCCACAGATGGAGGAGATACATACTTCCTTGAAGTACGGAACATAGATAATGAGGGTGTTATGAGCGAAGGCCGTCCCGTAACGGTGGACTTCATCAACGAACTGATAAAGGGGTATTCCGAAAGGCACAGCAGCACACCGCATGGTCGCATCCCAACAAATATGCTATGGAGTGATACACGCAAGGGCTACGAGAAATATATCTGGTACAACCCGCCACAAAAGCGTATGATGTTCTTCAAGGAGTCGCTACATATTGAAAATGCCGAGTACAACCTGCCAGGTGTCATCTATGAGGTGCGCGATGAGCGTATGAATATCTACGCATACATAGACAAGGAGCTGAAGCCTGAAACGGAACTCTACGCTGCTCCGTTCTTCAATGTCACGGGGTCAAGCGTCTGTCTTGGCTCGGCAAAGATTGACAAGCCGACAGAGATTACCTACGACAAATTACTTGAGTACTGGGAGAAGAAATTCTGGCTCACGGAGTTCTCACACCTCGGAGGTAACGGAAATCCCACAAAGAGCAACCTTGTACTGGTAACAAAGGCAGCAAAGGATGCTCCCTTCAACATTGAAGAGTTAAAGCCTCTAAAGAATTTGAAACTTAAAGATATACTACGATGAAAAGAGTACATTATACCGACAGCTATCTGCTCGTACCACAACACCCCGTAACGGTAAACCTTATAGGTGGTGGAGGTACAGGCTCGCAAGTATTGACAAACCTTGCACGATTGGATGTAACACTTCGTGCCCTCGGACATCCGGGACTATTCGTAACACTATACGATCCTGATATTGTAACGGAAGCAAACATTGGGCGACAGCTCTTCGGATATTCCGACTTGGGACTGAATAAGGCGAATTGCCTCATTACACGCATCAACAACTTCTTCGGAAATGATTGGAAGGCTGTGCCGGCACTCTATCCCTCCAATATGAAAGATGCTCGACAGGAACATCTTGCCAATATCACTATCACCTGTACGGACAATATAAAGTCAAGAATAGACCTCTGGAATGTACTCAAAGCATTGCCACAGTACAATTATACAAACTATCAGACACCTCTGTATTGGCTTGACTTCGGCAACACGCAAACATCGGGACAGGTCGTATTGGGCAGTATCCCAAAGAAGATAAAGCAACCTACCTCACAAATTTATCAGACCGTACCGTCATTAAAGGTCATTACCAAACTTGTGAAGTATGCCCGAATCAAGGAAGAGGACTCCGGTCCGAGCTGTTCACTTGCCGAGGCATTGGAGAAGCAGGACTTGTTCATCAACTCCACATTGGCACAGCTTGGCTGCAATATCCTCTGGAAGATGTTCCGTCACGGAATGATAGAGCATCACGGACTCTATCTAAACCTTACGACAATGAAGGTCAATCCGATAATGGTATAACCGTAATAGACAGCTGTCATATTCTTAACGAGTATGATGGCTTTTTTTATGCTATCGCCCCATATTTATTACAATATCTTCATCATTTATAGCGTTTTATATTAAAAATGCCTTGAAATGCTATTAAAAAATGATAAAGCAACATTAATTTTTTGCTTTATTAGTAATTTTGCACATTAGGCATATATGATAAACAGTTCGGACTAACCCGACTTAAATATAGGACGCAATGAAAATAGAAAGGAAGATAGCCATTGGCTATACTATTATTGTCGCCCTAATTGGTGGTATCGTATATACGTACCTGCACGAATGGCGACAAATGAACAGATTGGAGCGTGAAGTGAAAGAGATTCACCGTCTCCGGCAAAGTGTGCATGAGGCATATGTACATATGCTCGACCTTACTATGTTCGGTGAAACCATTCTCGAATGGGAAAGAGCCGACACAACTCTCTATCGTGCCAAACGCCTCAAGGTGGATAGCATCCTTTGTGAGTTCAAGGATTACTATTCCGGTGAACGGATAGATAGCCTACGGGTGTTGATGGCAGAGAAAGAAATCCAACTATTCAATATCTCCAAGCTGTTTGAAAAGCAGGTAGAACTCGGCGAAGAACTTGCCGAGCGTGTTCCCGTCATAGCATATGAGAGTACGCAGGAAGCTGAGAAGAAGAGCGGTTTCCTGGGTCTCTTCAAGAAGAAGGATAAACCGCAATCCACGACAACCACAAAACTTTATACCCTTAATCGGGATGTTATCAAGAAGCAGTCCGAGCAGAGCCGTCAACTCTCTGAAACGGCAGACAGCCTTGCTCATCGCAATTATGTAATCAACCAGCAATTGAAGGACCTTATTGCTGCAATGGACGGGCGTGTAACGGAGGATCTTCAAGCAAGGGAACAACAGATTATTAAGACTCGCGAGAGAACAAAGGTTTATTTAGGAGGCATTACAGCTTTTATTTTCATTGCTCTCATAGCCTCGTATTTTGTCATTATGCGTGACTATGGCAAGAAAGAGCGTGGCCGACGCAAGTTAGAGGAGAGTAACCGCAAGAACGCTGAGTTACTTGAAATGCGTAATAAGATTATCCTTACCATCTCACATGATATACGAGGTCCGCTCAACAACATTATCGGTTATACAGATCTGGCCATGGATACACGGGAGAAGAAGAAACGCAATCTGCAACTGAAAAAGGTATTAGGTCGCAGCAAGCATATACTGCACCTTGTAAACAACCTATTGGATGTCTATAGGCTTAATCAAGCGAAAGAGACGATGCACCCTGTTCCATTCCGTATATCTGATTTGTTAAGCCGTGTGGTGGACGGTGCCACACAGCCTATCAATGACAAAGGACTGCTCTTTGAGCATGAGTTCATAGGTGTCGATACAGTAGTCAAAGGCGATGTCGATAGAATAGAGCAAATCATCAACAACCTTATTGCCAATGCCGTCAAGTTCACTTCCGCAGGACATATCGGATTCAATGTAACCTATATGGACGGCACATTCACAATGAAAGTCAGCGATACGGGTATGGGTATGACCGAAGAGATGATGAAGCGTATCTATTTGCCATTCGAGCGTGCCGCAAATGCAGAGAACTCGGATGGTTATGGTCTTGGTCTGCCAATCGCCCACGGAATAGTAACAATGCTTGGCGGAACAATCAATGTAGAGAGTGAATTGAATAAAGGCACGACATTTACAGTTACTTTACCTCTACCTGTTACCAATGAGCCTATAGAAGAGGAAAGCGTTTCGTTTGACGCATCTCTGCACCTACCGAAGAATGTCATCGCCATCGATGATGATATGCTGCAACTTGAACTTGTAAAGGAGATGTTGGAGCGTAATGGAGTATCGTGTACAATATGCAGCAAGGTAGATAAACTGACCGAGGAACTGCGTAAGAAGAACTACGACCTGCTTTTGAGCGATATTCAGATGCCGAATACCGATGGATTCAAGTTGCTTGAATTGCTCCGCAAATCACGCATCGGTAACTCTAAGGATATTCCGATAGTGGCAATGACAGCACGAAGCGAAAGTGAGCGTGAAGCACTTCTTGAGGCAGGATTTGACGGCTGCATCTTCAAGCCGTTCTCCATGAATGAACTGTTGAAGGTCATTGCTTCAGTAGTCAAGGGACGCGAACCTGGCAGCGAAACCGATTTCTCCGTGATGCTTGCCAATGTATCGGACAAGAAGAAAATTCTGAGAACTATGATAGAGTCCTGCGAGAGGGATATTGTCGATTTGAAGATTGCAATGACAGCCGAGAACAGGGAGTCGATGCGAAGCATAGCACATCGTATGTTCCCGATGTGGGAGATGGTCTCGATGGATGAGATTCTGCTTGCTTACCGCAATGTCCTGAAGGATACGGACTGTGATACTCAAACCGTGTTGAACCACACGAATCATATAATAACCCACATAGAGCACCTGATTGAGGATGCCGGAAATGAGATAGAAAGAATAGCCGATGAAGAAAAGAATATTGATAGTAGAGGATAATATAACCCTTTCGCAGATAGTAAAAGACTGGCTGGAGCGTGAAGGATACGCTGTGGCAACTTCAATAGACGAACCTTATGCCCGTAAGTTATTACGTAAGGAATCGTTCGATCTGATACTCTCAGATGTGCGTCTGCCACAAGGTGACGGCATACACCTTCTTGAATGGATTAACAAGGAGAAACGGGATATACCATTTATCATTATGACTGAGTATGCATCGGTAACGGATGCAGTCAAGGCAATCAAGATGGGTGCAAAGGACTATCTTGCCAAGCCGGTATTCCACGAGCAGTTGGTGGAAATGGTCAAGGAACTATTGAAACCCGTATCAACTGTTCGCAGTAAGGAGAAGGAACTCTTCAAGCGTACAAGCCCCAAGGCTATGGAAGCTATGAATATGGCGGAGTTGGTTGCTCCATCGGATATTTCAGTATTGATTCTTGGAGCAAACGGAACAGGCAAAGAGTCCGTAGCCCGAACCATTCACTTCCATAGCAACCGCAAGGATAAGCCTTTTGTAGCGGTGAACTGCGGTGCCATACCTCATGAACTGGCAGCTTCTACATTCTTCGGGCACGCAAAGGGCGCTTTCACGGGTGCTGATGCCGACAAAGGTGGTTGTTTTGAAGCCGCCAATGGCGGTACACTCTTCCTTGATGAGATTGGAACATTGCCATACGATATGCAGTCCTCATTGCTGCGAGTGTTACAAGAGGGAACATTTATGCCAGTCGGCTCAAGTGTGGAGCGTGTGGCGGATGTCCGTATCGTGGCAGCAACTAATGAGGATATGGAGAAGGCTATTGCCGAGGGGCGTTTCCGTGAGGACTTGTATCATCGTCTGGGAGAGTTCGAGATACAGCAACCATCGCTTGCTGAGTGTCCCGAAGATATACTCCCGCTTGCCAACTTCTTCCGCGAGAAGTTCTCTGCAGAACTGCATCGTGAGAGAACAGGCTTTACCGCTGAAGCGGAACGGTTATTGCTCTCACACTCCTGGTCAGGCAATATAAGGGAGTTGCAGAACAAGATTAGGCGTGCGGTATTGATGGCCAAAGATACGCTCATTGACTTTGCAGATTTGAATATTGTACAGGCACAGCCAGTAGATATTCCGGAGGCTCCGCTATTACCTTTGAAGGATGATGAGATGGAAAAGCAGAGCATCATAAGAGCCTTGCAGTCGTGTGGTGGTGTTAAGACAAAAGCGGCTCAAATGCTCAATGTAGACTCATCTACACTATACCGCAAGATGAAAAAGTATGGTATAAAATGATGATTGTGGGGGCAATATGAACCGCATATCGGCAAAAAGTTGTATCTTTGAGCCGTAAAATTGAAATATCGCGGCGGAACATTCGTTGTTCCTGTCCGTTTATATAGACATAAGTTCGCAAGAATCCCGAACAGAAATCTGGCAGTTGAAGTTAAGGAGAGTATTGCGTATGCTTATGCTATGCCCATGGCATAGCGTGGTGTTACGTACTCTCCTTAGGCCCATGCCAGAGCCTCTGTTCGGATGCGTGATGACCACGCTTCTTTTTTGGACGGAGGTAACGATATGGCAAAGATTCAGATCATAGCAGCGATGACAATGGACGGCTTTCTTCCGAAAGCTGACGAGAACTTAATGCAGTGGGTAATGAATGATGCCAAGGGCTTTCCATATTGGCACGAGCGTAGCATCTATCGCCTTATGCCTCACTATCCGTTGCTCGACCTGCTTGCCGAGAAACACTCCGACAACAACCAATCCGATACATACATCGCTGAAATATCCGACAAGGATAGCATAGAACTTCTGCGTGGACTCTCACGCTACAACCTCATTGACGAGATGGTTGTCTATATCTTGCCTGTCATTGCAGGTAAGGGAACTCTCGTATTTGATGACCTTACTCCAAGCCGTTGGAATATGTATAAGACTACATCCTTCTCCAACGGAATAACTCGCATCATCTATCGCAACTCTTGCATTTTGCAATAGCAGGTTGCGAAAAAGTGTTGCATTTTGCAATACTCTGAAAATCCTCAAATTTTACGCTGAAAATTTTTATTTCACTGATACACAATGATGTATCGGTGTCTTTTTGTGTCATTCCATGTCATTGGCACGCAGGATGCCATTTAATAAGTATAACCTGTTGCGCAACACGGTGTAAATAACCCGATTATTCACACTTAAACAGATTATACGATGTTACAGATAAATAGTGAAACCGCCCACAAGATGTTCATCCAACTGATGGAACGCTTCGATAAGATTGAGAAGATGCTGGAGCGACAGAACAAGATGAAGGAGTGTCTCGATGGCGACACGCTGCTGGATAACTACGACCTGAGCAAACTGCTTGGCGTGACTCACCGTACCCTTGCACGCTACCGCCAGAAGAAACTTATCCGCTACTATATGATTGACGGACGCACATACTACAAGGCTTCCGAGGTCAAGGACTTCTTCGAGCAGAAGGGCTTGCCACTTCCGGCAAGCATGAGAAATAACACCAATTTCTAACCTCAAAACAACTATGTAATATGGAAATCGTATGTATAGACAAGAAAGCATTTGATGAGATATGCAGCCATATCAGTGAGTTTGAGGATAGAGTGAACAGATTGTGTGCTACCCGTAAGGATCTTGGACTCAAGAACTGGATGGATAATCAGGATGTGTGCCAGATACTCCGCATCTCGAAGCGAACACTGCAAGTGTACCGAGAGAAGGGCTTGATACCGTTTGCACGCATCAAGCACAAGATATTCTACAAACCCGAGGATATTCAGAGATTTATTGACAGTACTTATCACCCCATTAAAAAGAAGAGACCATGAGCAACTTTTTTATAGACAAGACCGATCCGCATATCGCAGAGATTCTTGAGCGTCTAAGACGAGTAAACAAGATTCTCCACAAGACGGAGACTCTGGTACAACCTACATTGAACAATGAGAGGTTCCTGACTGATGAGGAACTCTCCAAGATACTCAGAGTGAGTCGCCGCACATTGCAGGAGTATCGCTCGGCAGGTGCAATACCTTACTACCTTGTTCAGGGCAAGGCTCTTTACAAGGAGTCAGAGATTGAAAAGATTCTCAATGATTCCCATAAACGCTGCGTAGAGGAACAGCGATGGGTATGACCCTAAACGATAGCAACGACCCCGATAGAGGCCGTTGCTATTGTTTTTATACTGTTTTTGTCCGCTTCCATTTGATACATCTCTCAAAATTCAGTCCCTCATCTGCGAGTTCTATCTTCTTGTCTGCTGTAACCTCTCGCAGGCGTTTCATATCCTCATCAACCTTCTTATCCGTAACATGGGCATAAATCTGTGTGGTGGTGATGGAGGTATGTCCCATCATCTTACTTACCGTCTCAATAGGTACGCCCAGCGATAAAGTCATGTGAGTTCCGAAATTATGACGAGCTTTGTGGAAGGTCAGATGGAATCCGTACTCTTCACCTAATTCTCCTGTCAATTTAATGAGATATTCACGGCAATAGAGGTTGAAGACTTTATCTCCCTGTCGCTCGTGCTTGTACTTTTCGACAATGCGTAACGGAATGTCAAGCAAGCGAATAGATGACAGCGTATCGGTTTTCTTTCGCTTGATGTGTATCCACCAGCTGCCATCTTCAGCTTGGGTAATATCATTTACGGACAATCGTTTCAAATCGGCATATGCCAATCCTGTAAAGGTCGAGAAAATGAACCAATCACGTACCCGTTGCAATTGGGGCTTATCCACTGGTGTAGACATCAATGTCTTGAGATCTTCCAACTTCATGTGCCGACTCTTGCGTTTGGGAAGTTCCGGATGCAGACGGCAATATGGATCTCTACGCAATGTTCCTTGACTGACAGCCCGCATTGTCATCTTTTTGAGTCGGTACAAATGTTCGTGTACCGTCTTGGGACTTAGGCGGCAATCGCTTTGCAGGAATATCTCAAAGTCGTCATAGAACACCTTGTCTAGACTTCGTAAAGTGACATCTTCCACACCCCGTTTCTCCTGAACAAACGCTGCCAGATGCTTATATGAGCGTTGGTAACAGTCGTAGGTCTCCTTGATTCTATCCACACCAATACGCTTCTTGAACTCCTCGTTATGTTCTCGGAATAGGGCAAGCAATGTTACAGGCTTCTGACCGATACCTTTGACTGCGTTCTTGACAAGTTCTGCGGTAACAAAGCCTAAGCTCTTCTTGATATGGTTGTAGTGGCCCGTAATCTCTTTGGTAAGTTCGTCAATGGCTCTGTTTACCGTTACGGCATTCTCGCTGCGACCATCAGCACGTCCTTTCTCTGGATTCCATATGGCAGGATTAACGGATACTTTCGTGCCGATTTGTTCCCATTCGGCATCAATACTGACTTTGCACAATAGTTGGCACATACCATCCTTGCGTACTTTCGTGCGGTTGATGTAGAACAATATGGCGAAGGTGCTGCGACGCTTCGTGTTCTGGTTATCTGTATTCTTGTCTGTTTTCATATATAGTCGTTTTAATAGTTATCAAATGGCGATTGTAAAGCGTTCACTAATCTTATTATCTAATCTCTTGGTATCAGCATTTATCTTGTCATCGGTAACTTTCGCATAAATCTGAGTGGTATCAACCCGTGTATGTCCCAACATTTTGCTGACCGTTTCCAATGGCACACCGTGAGATAGGGTGATCTCCGTAGCATATGTATGTCTGGCGGCATGAAAGACTATTCTTCGCTCAATACCGCATATTGCAGCAATCTTTTTCAGGGAAAGATTTACATCAGAATTACAATACATGGGCAACAGTTTTCCGTTAGGCTCTACATCACGATACTTTTTAAGTATATGAATAGGTACATCAAGGAGCGGAACTTCATACTCGACTTTGGTCTTCTTACGAGATGTTCTTATCCATAGTGTACCTTCCTCGTCCGTAACCAAATCCTCTTTGGTCAACATACACATATCTCCATAAGATATTCCGGTGTAGCATGAGAACAAGAATAAATCTCTGACGATGTAAAGTCTTGCATTATGCAATGGTGTTGTCATCATCAGTTCCAGTTCCTCTGCCGTGAGATACTTCTGTTCACGCTGTGGACGTTCAGGTTCATATCCCCAAAATGGATTGAAGGTAAGAATACCATCTGCTACGGCTTCATTGATAATGGTTCTAAAAGAGGTTGTAAGATGGACGATCGTACCAAGAGCTAAACGACAGTCTGTTCGTAAGTGAAGATCATATTTCTCGATAAACGAACGATCCAATGCCGTAAAGGGAATATCGGTCAATTTGTATTTCTCATTGAGGAATTTCTCTACATGCATATAGGCGTACTTGTAAGCACGGAGGGAACCTGCGACACGGTTCACACCTACACGCTTCTCGAAGTTCTTGATGAAGGCGCGGAAATAACTCATCAAGGTCTGCTGCCCCGAAGCCATACCCAAAAGCAGGCACTTGACATCTTCGGCAGTTACTCCTTCTCGTATTGCCGATTGTTCTTGATAGATATGTAGAGCCGAGGCTCTGATTTCGTCTAACTGACGATTGAATTCGCGTGCTGCGACACTCTTACCCGTAGCACGACCTGAGTGCCACATCGTATGTGGGACCGACATTTTCACACTGAATGCCGCCTCGGAGTACTTGCCGACATTCAACCTTGCCATTACGGGACAGTTTCCTTTGGCATCTGCTTCGCTCTTTTTGAGGTAGAACGACACCTTTACATCTGCCTGATTCATAACTCATTTCTTTGGTTGCAAAAATAAATTTTACAGAGTTAATGAATGGCATGTAGAACATAGCGGAACAAGGCAACAAGTACTTGACAACTAATCTCATTCCCGTATTTTTCTTCCAACGAGAAAAAATGATTACCTTTGTCAGTGCAATGATAGAAAAAACAAGCGTTCTTTGTGGCTGTTGTAGGGTATGTGCAAGAGATTAAAGATGCTGTTTCTACCAACTTTCCCTTCCATAAAAAGGCAACGGATAGGTAGCAATTCTTTCTCTAATACCCACCATATACGGCTATTTCTGCCGAAATTAGAAATATGGCGGGATAACACAAAAATGGTATAAGTACCAACCACTTATCACATTTTGCCCTCATTCTGCCATTTTTACGCAAGTTCTTCGTATATTTGCATTACTTCATAACAACATTACTACATTACTAAAATGAAAATTATATTAACAATATTCGGTTTATTATCATTAACGTTAGGTGTTATTGGGATTTTTGTTCCGATATTGCCGACGACGCCGCTATTGCTTCTTGCGGCATGGTGTTTTTTCAGAAGTTCAAAAACTTTATACGACAAGCTCATCAACAGCAAGCATTTAGGTTCGTATATAAAAAACTTCAGAGAGAATAAGATTATCCCTCTGAAGACTAAAGTTTATATCATAACGATGTTGTGGGCCAGCTTGATTTATTGCATCTTCTTCGTCGCAAGCGGAATGCTTTGGCTACAAATTTTATTGGCAATAATACTCGTCGGTGTGACGATGCATATACTTTCTTATAAAAGCTAAACAAGGACCACTTCAATGAAGTAGTCCTTGTTTAAAATAGCGAATATTAAATTTCTTAATTATTGCTTAACTTTTCACGTTTCATGCGTTCTCTCATCTCAGCTGCTATAGTGAACAAAGCATCGCCGCTAGAGTTAAGAGCTGTCTCTACTGAGTCTTGTACCAGACCGATTATGAATCCGACAGCCACTACCTGCATAGCGATGTCATTGCTAATACCAAAGAGAGAACAAGCCATAGGAATAAGCAAGAGAGAACCACCTGCCACACCAGATGCGCCGCATGCTCCCAAGGTAGCAATAATACTGAGTAATATAGCACTTATTATTGAAACTTCCACTCCCATTGTATGACATGTAGACAGAGACATCACGGTGATGGTGATGGCCGCGCCGTCCATGTTGATGGTAGCACCCAAGGGAATGGCCACGGAGTAGTATTCCTTGTCAAGCCCCAGCTTTTCGCATAGGCTCATGTTGACGGGAATGTTGGCGGCAGAGCTGCGAGTGAAGAACGCCGTGATGGCCGAATCCTTCAGGCAGCGGAACACGAGCGGATAGGGATTCTTGCGCGTGACCACGAACACCATGATGGGATTCGTGACGAGCGCAATGAAGAACATGCAGCAGAGCGCAATGCTCTATGATGCAGCTATTGCCGAAGGTCTTACCCTCTCTGCTGAAGATAAGGAAACTATCGACAACACCATTACTGCTGCAAAGAACGCTGCTACTCAGTCCGGTTTCAGCACCTTCAAGCAGTATCTTACCGCATATTACGG
>ERZ808030.30-NODE-30-length-14638-cov-8.830506_pt1 | contig 14638 bp, 20 predicted proteins | sample MGYA00380186_ERZ808030 | MGnify/ENA primary metagenome ERZ808030 (study PRJEB31490, sample SAMN06133386) | cow dung metagenome | isolation source: M7 | host: cow | place: China: Chengdu | collected 2015-05 ...
GCCCCACCGGAGGTAATTGTCTGTAGCACCGCAGGTAGATGTCCCAATTCTTGGGTGGAAGATTGCAGGCACGTCCGCAGGAGCCACCGGAGGTATACTCAAATGTACACCCGCCGTGGAGGCGATAGCACCGCAGGTAGATGTCAGCACCGCAGGTAAACACCGCCCCGCGAGGACGGAAGACCGTAGGTAAACAACCAAAAAAAAGAAGTAGGCAGTCGCCTACTTCCTCAAGTAAAATCGGATTACGATTTTCAGAACATAATAAAGGATTATTCCCACAATGATTACCCAGAATAATCCGGTGCACCACTTATGGAACTTAGGTATATAGCGCTCAGGTGGGTGCTCGATGTTCCGCGCTACATCTTGGTAGATAGTATCTACCTGTAATTGCACTCGATCGCGATAGCGTATGCGCCATTTCTCTATCACGAGGGTATCGACACGAGAAGGAACTTGTGGCGATGGGCTATTGGATATTGGCATATTAGCAATAGGTGGACTATCGGGCAAGCGAGGTGGAGTCACCTGCGGACGATAGGACATCGCTATGCTATCGCGCTCATAGATGTGCGTGCTATCATTGCGCAATGAAACACGCGTGCTGTCGTGCTGCTCGGCAGTGATAACTGGCGATTGCGTCTTGCAAGAGAAGAGCAGCAGGAACAAAGGGATTAGATACAAGTATTTCATAAGCTAACTGTTTTAAGCCATTCTTGGACATTAAAGCAAGGGCATGCCTTGGCAGCGAACTCATAATGTCCGTGAATAGTGGCGTTAGGGAACTGTTGATGGAGTTGGCGGAGCAACTGGAGCAGCGCTTGCGTTTGCTCAGGTGTGCGTGTGTCCGCTGGCTTGCAATGGTCGTCAAGACCACCTGCAAAAGCAATACCGATTGAGGTAGCATTATGTCCACGAACATGTGCGCCTGCCTGCGATAGCGGACGGCCCTCATGGATGTGGCCATCGTAGTCGATGAAATAATGATAACCAATCGTGCGGAAGCCACGCTGTTTGTGCCAACGAGTAATGATGTCCACCGTGACATCTTGCCCAGGGCGTGTAGCGGTGCAATGGATAATGATTTTTGTGATTTCTCTCATAACTAATCAGGCATTGGAGGTTCAACAGGTTTGGGTGGTTCAGGATCTTTGCCTTTGACCTCAATGGTGGTACCAGAGCGGGTGGTTAGCTTGGTAGATTTAGCCGATGAAATGACGGATGGTATCAGCGCCAGTGCAGCGAACGCAAGGAGTTCGCCAACGGCCGTGATGACCGAGCCATCAATGACACCGAGAGGTGGAACAAAGAACCCACCGACAATCATTGCCACACTGACGGAGAGGCAGATGATGAAGGTGACTTTGGAAAAACGATTCTTTTTCATAGTTCAGGTGGTTGAGGATCATCGGCAATAGGGGTTTCTCCCCACATGGCGAGGATGGCGTTTACAAACTCAGATGGCAACACATCCTGAAGTCGAGCACGATCGCGAGGGATGTTGTTGTAGCATACGCGTTGGTTGCTACCCAACTGTACGCGTTGTCCATCAATCTCAACAAACTCTTTGATTACGACATTTACACACTTGGGTGTAAGATGTTCGAGGGCAAATTCGATTTTCTTTTCCATATTATTTACATTTATACATGATGATTAGCGAGGTTTTGGATGCCTTCATAAGGCTATCATCTACAGCTGCGATACGCAGCACGTTCACACCTGTAGCGGGTTCAGCGGCGATACTCCAATAGAGTTCCTGGTTCTTTACCGCGGACTTGAAGTAGCCGTGCGATGTCACGGTACATTGCACAGGCAAGGAGTAATAGACAACTTGCCAGCCTTCAGGGAGCATCATATCCTCAAGTGAGAGGATGATGTAATCGCCAATGATATTGTATTTGGCGATATTGATAAAGCAGCTGGTGCCTGCGTACCATGCGTAGAGTTCTGAACCGGGCATTCGTCCCGATTCAAACATGGGGACATTGTCTTCAAGGTGACGGAGATAATCCAATGTTCCCATCTCAATGGTGGAGATCATTTGGGGAGTAATGCTGTTAGGGGCTTTTGCGTTGGCAATCTCAGCGATTTTAGCGGTAATTTCATCGTATGTCATAGGATATAGAATTAAAATAGTTATTACATGTGACGGCGGATATCATCAAAGGCATCTGCGATGATTCCTTGGAACTCTCTACCGAGGTTGTCGGCGAAGAACTCTTTGAGGTTCATGACGGAGGCAAAGTATTTCTTGCTGAACCAAGGGCGACGCTTGCGGACTTTGGCATAGCCGAGCATACCGCTGTTGCCACGAGGTGTCTCGCGCCCTACCCCATAGTCTTGCCAAAGACCGTACTCAAGGAACTCTTGGGAGAGCTGCACCTCAAAGAAGCGTCCATCGTGACGCACGGACAAGGAAGCAGGCGAATGAAGCAGGCGGTCGGTGTCACGGACATCGAGCAACGTGAGCCGCTCCTTCCAGATGTCAATCATGGTTTTGTTGAAAGCCATGACATATTTTTCACGCTCTTGTTGAGCATCGGTTTGTGTGCGCTCTGCCATAGTTATACAAATGGAGGGGTGAAATGTTCGGAGAATATTCTTTCTTTAGTAAACTCAAGTAACGAAACGCCATTGCGGTTTTCGTATTGCCATTCAAACTTGAAAGTGCGTTCGGTATTGGGTTCGTCAGAAAGTTCATAATCATAGGATGTGATGATGATGGGTACATCATAGGCATAGCCAAAGACAATCTGCACACTTGGCGAGGTAAGCATTTGTTCCATGACGGCAGCTCGCTCGGAGTCGAGCGCTGCTGTCTGTTGCTCAAAAGAACGAGTATGCTGAATATCGTATCGATATTGCTTCTTACCACAGACAGCCAAGGAACTCTTGGTTTCGGTGATGTTCTTTGAGATACACGGAACAGAAATGCTCTCCTTGGCATTATAGCAATTTCTGAAGATAAAGTGGCGGACATTATGTGCCTTGCCTACATAGAAATTGCAGGTTTGCTGATTGACCGTAAAGGAGAAGAAAAGTATATCCCATTTGCGCACGCGATCTGGGAGATAGCGACGCAGTTCGGGGAAGGAAATCATAAGTTCATTGATACCTTGGTGGATGGTATAACCATACTCCATTAAGATCCACTCACGGTGTCCAGTGTAATCTTGCACCAATACATAGAGGCGAACGGTGGTGCCGTTAAAGATACTGTTAGGTTCGCACCAAAAAGTGAGGTAATCAACCGAATCTTCGTATACAACGCGGTTGCGATAGGTAGTGAGCAAGCCGTCGGAGAGGATATCAGCGGCAAAGAATTTGCGAGGTTCTTCTTTGAAATAGACTACTCGAATGGTCTTCTCTGCTGTGGACTGAGCATCGGTAACGATGAACTGCATGTCAGCTACAGTAAGCTTCTGTTGCTCCATGAACATCTCGACTACATCACTGAAGTCGGGGAAGTTGATGTAGGAGTTAGGCGTATTGTAGGTATTGCTAAATACCTCAAGCGGCGATTGTATGAGAAGCGTTACCGTGCCTGGAGTAACGGAACAGGAAATGCCACTGAGTTCGCTGGAGTAGCAAACGGATGGCATATATGATGTAAAATAAGCCATAACTTTGCGTTTTGTGGTGCAAAGTTATGGCTTATTAGGGGAATTTGAAAAGACAAGAAAAAGGAGGGCAATTAAAATACCCTCCAAAAATTGCATTAGTTTTGCTGCTTTAGCAACTCGCACCAATATTTAACTAATGTGACTTTACGTTTTAACTTTTCAAGATCACATTCAATCTCAGTTAAAAGTTCAACTGCTTGTTGCAAGTCGGCAGAAAGACTCTCTACTGTACTTCTAGAGTCTTCAGAATTTTTTTTTATTCATAAATGTATTACTCCGATTTGACGGAGGTAGCTATTACAATTAGCTAACAAAATATGAACTAAAATATGTTGCTACACACTAATATGAGCACTAGGATTAAAACCATGTAAGAATTCTTGTCTACTTACATAGCCTAATTGATTGGAAAGTACTTGCGTATTACCAATCTGTTTGCATACATTGCGATGTGAGTGACCGTATATCCAATAATTGATGTCGCTTTGCGCTATATATTCGGTTAAATCAGCCACGAAAGCACCATTGATAGAACTATTCTTAAATTCCTCTGCGGTTACCAACGGAGATGGAACGTGATGAGTAAGCACAATCTTTGTTGCTGCACAACTTTCCTTGACAGACTTCTTAATAAAATCAACACAAGATAGGTGTTCCTTATTAAACAGGGCTGCCGTCAGATTATTCTCCCCATAGCGTATACGATAAAAATCGGAAACATATAATTCTGTTAGAAAGGCATCTTTAAGATCTATGTGTGCCCATAGAGTGGATGCCACAATATCTACATCACCTATATGCTCCACGGTATTAGAACAAATATGCACATTGGATGCCAATTCCCATCGGTGAGACTTTGGTACTGAAGCTAAATCATAGAAGGCATAATATTCGTGATTTCCTGGTACTGCAATGACACGTTCATAATTATCAGCCGCCCATTTCCAAAATGGGTGTTTTAACAAATGCTCTTGCCCTAAATAGATACTATCTCCAGCAATTAGGAGTACCTCTCCCGTCACGGGAAGGTACTCTTTCAGATAGCGACTATTGTCTGCTATCTCTAAATGTAAATCGGAGACGAATTGGAATTTCATGCCTGAGGTTTAAAAATTTCGTTGCGTAGAACGGATAAATAACTTTGTACAATCTCCTCTGTAGTACCCAAAGCGGCTGCCAGTGAATTTGTTTTGTCCTGCACTTGTTCTACAAATTCAATCACTCTATCGTAAATCTTCTGATTTACTGCAACCACTTCAGGATATGAACCTGCTGCTACCAATTTCAACACGTCAGAACGATGCTTCTTGATGTCGTTGGAATTAACATGTTTACCAGCATTCTTGTCAGCAAGGAGATTGAGATAAGCATTTGTTTTTAGCGCTATCAATGACAAATAATTAGCGATATTCAGCTCATTGATATCATTATTATCTACTTGTTGAACGGTAAAATCATAATATATATCATCCATTATGATTGCCGACAAACTTTGATGATCTTCATCAGTAGGCAATGGTTCTATATGAAAACCAGAAGGCTCACCGAGTAAATCAGAGTGTCTAGAAAGCAATTCGATTTGTTGAGGATATTCAAAATTTTCTCCTTGTAGAATAAATCTATATAAAGCATAAACCGAATTTCCAGCTTGATTGACACGGCGTTCAATGCGGTAATTACCTGCTTTGATAAATGCCCAGAAAGCATCTACAAATGCTTGAGACATCTTCTCAACGACCACGATGATATCAATATCTACAGTGGCACGTGGTATCATTGTACTCCCTGTAAGTCTAATATCACATGCTGTACCACCAATGATAACAAAATGATTTTTGTAAGGCAACATTGCCTCACGAAATTTTTCTATTCCTTTTACCATATGTTTTCTATCAATTGTTCAACTTCTTTATTAACACGTGGGTCAATATCATCTTGTAATGATAAAGCCAACGATAACTTATCTACAAACTTGTTGCTGCTCCCAACAGGTTCGTATTTCCATATTTCAATACAAAACTTTCCTTCATAAGGATTCAAACCTACGAAACTTGCTTTATCCAATCCTCGCCACTCAGATGCAGAAATAGCAATTGTTTGCATCTCTTCAGGATTTAATGCAGTATAATGAGCAAGAGCAGTGATACCCGAAAATTTATATAGCGAATAATTGACAATATCGTCACAATATATACGCTCTCGTATTGGGTGCAACATGCAGGGTTTTGCCCTCTCGAATAGAGCTGCTTTATCTTCATCAAATACAAGATGCTTGCATCTTTTACTATCAATTTCAATACTGCAAAGTTTGTGACTTTCAAGCAATCTTATGGCAAGCGTAATGTACGTATATTTGTATGGGGATCTTGCTGCAATCTCTTCTGCTGTTTGATTATTGGAAATAACTCCTTGTAAATATGCCAAAATTACCCATTGTGCAGCGGGAGTAAGCAAATCACCTTGAATAATTTTTGTATCGCGCGAATTTATCAACAGATTAGGAAGAAAAAAATATTTGCCTGAAACGATAAAATAAACATCCTGGTCTATCAAGCGATTTCTATCAGTATTACTAAGATTGCTCAATAAAAATACAGCTGGCATTTGATATATAGAATATATTCGCTGAGCAATCAACCTCAAATTGCGTGGTGAATAGTGAATGCCATCTTTAGCTTCTAATACCAGTAGATTCATTCCTTTATACTCAAGCAAGAAAAACTCAAAAGAGATTCTCGCTTCCACCCACGCTTGACGCTTAGATATTTCATCTAAATCCGTTAAAACATAGTTTTTTCCTGCTATATCTACTTGTTTCATAAAATTTGCTCTATTTCACTACTTTTGTAAAACAGCGCAAAATTACTACATTTTTGTGAAATACGCAAATTTTTTATTGAAAATTATGACATTTTTTACAAAAAAACTACAAAACTCCCGAGAAGTTATAAGAAACAGTCGTTTTGGGGAACTTCTCGCACCCTATATAGAGGGTATCGAAAGCATCCGTACCGTCGGTGCGGTGCTGCAAGAGATCCTCCTCTGTCTCTGCAAGTTTTTCCCCACCCTTGTCCTTGCGGAAGCCATTGCGACCGCGTGTTACGCCAGCCGTCTGGATGGCAAGGATAAGGTCATCGTTATTCTGACGATTGAAAAACGGCATCAGTCGCTGCTTGCCAGCGAAGCCTTGGTTGATGAGCAAGTACTTCTCATCGTGTCGCATGGGATTACCCATATAGACCGACTCAACAGCCCAGCCATAGCGCTCAAACTCATGGCAAACGACCCAATGGAAATCCTGCGTATTAACAGCATAGTTAGAACCAAGTGCGGTAGTATCGTAATAATAGATAACTGTCTTATTACGATGGTTCATATAGTAACGGCAGAAATCCTCGATGAGTGCTGGTATCTTCCGCTCAAACTTGGTGTAAAAGGATTTGATAACATTGAGGCGTTTACCCGTGGGCTGCCCTGCAACTATCCAGTTAATATTGGCGTTATAATCCATACCAATGCAAATGGGCGCATCAGGGTTGACATCCTTGTCAGCGCGTGAATCCAATGCACTGGGGTTGTAGTCCCAACCCAAACTGTCGAGGTAGTCAAAATCCGAGGCGTTGTACTTGTGCATCTCTTTCATCGAGGAATAGAAGCCGTCTTTGGCTATTCCGAGGCGCTGACAAAGAATAGATGTCTGGAATGTCTTAGGCGTAAGATCGCGCTTCATCTGCTTGATATAGTTCTCGCCAAGTAGTTGCAGGTTCTCAATGGATGAGTACTCCTTGTAGTACACAGCCACCGAGCGCATTTGGTTGAGTTGTCTATCAAGCCTGCGAATTGTCTTGCGCAAGTAGGCAGGCGGTTGTTCGCCCTTGGCATTCGCCTCACGAACCTTCTGCTTGAGCCGCCATATCTCATACACGGTGGCCTCAATGGTGGCGATGAGTTCGGCATCCATCTTGTCCTTATAGTGCAAGAACCACGAACCCGCCTTGGTTTGTGGCATATCCGACAAGATCATGACCGCATGATTATAGGAGTGCTTGCCAAAGAAGGACTTGATGCCACCATTAGCTGGGAGGGTTTCATCCTTTAGTTTTTCGTAGTCGATAAACTTCGCCTCATCCACCAGTAGCCATGATAGTGTGAGTGAGTTGGATGAACCCGGACGGTCTTGAGATATGATGACGGCACGAGAGCCGTTGTAGAAGGATATGACATGCTCATATTCGGCTGGTTCGATGATGGCTTCCTTGAATGACTTGGGCGGCTTGCGACCGATGACATAGTGAACACCTTGCACATAACCCCAACGCTTCCAAGCGGCAAGAATACCAGGTATAGTATTCGTTAGCCCATGCTTGAAAGTAGGCACAACGATGCCGCCAGTGGAACCTCTCATGCGCTGCATATTGCGCAATACGAATGGCGAGGCGATACTGTCCGTCTTACCAGTACGCCGACCAGCCACGATAACAGAGGTATTAGCGCCAATAAGTTGTGTCAATCGTTGGGGTGTATTGAAATAGATTTCTTTCATTCTTCGTGCAAGGGTCTAGGGTTAAACAGTTCTTCTTCCTCCAAATCCACCTCCTCATAATCCACATCGTCAATATCCATAGATTCTTGACGATATTTCTTGAGCATAGCAGCGATTTTCTCCTCCACATTCGGTATGGGCTTAATGCCCAATACACGAGGGTCAGAGGTAGCAGTAAATGGCTGCACCACAATCAAATCGTAAGGCAAAGCTTGCTCGTCCTCAAGATCAACGCGGTTGAACTTAGCATAGGAGGATGCTGCCTTCTCCATCGTTTTAGTGTCCTTGCGTGCCTTGGCCATCTGGTAGGTTTCGAGAATCATCTCGTTGAATCGAAAGCGATGGAAATCGCGTGAAGCAGAACTAAGCAAAGGCAGCAGGGACTTGATTATGGAAAGGTCGGCGTATGCTTGGCTTTTCATAATACCATGCCGCGACATAGCCGTATCGACAAACTGACGGTCTTTGGTGTCAGGATTGGAAATATAGTAATTGTACATATCCCGCAAACGCAGCACCCGCTGCGCTTGTTCGGCATTGTACTTCTCAAGCAGTTCGTCTTCAGCTGTGAAGAGATCCTTGCTACATATTTCTAAGATAGGTTGGCGTGGCATTATTCATCATCCTCCATATCCATAAGGTTATTACGAGCATTTTGCAGAGCCAAGGGCGAGCCTACTTTGGCGAGTGTCATCTCCTGTGCATGTAGCTGCACCTTGGAGGTGGCTTTACCCTTGTGATAGGAAAAGAAAACAGGATTATTCTCATCGTGAATATCGTGCCGCAAATCTTCAGGTTTGATTTGCAAGATTACAGCAATGTCTGTAATGGGCAAGTAAATAGAGGCATAGTACTCTATTTCATTGAGTTGTTCTTGGGTGTAGGTCATACAGTTGGTGTATTATCCCATTCCTCTTGCGAGAAACGAAGGTCAGTGAATAGATCGACGGATATTTGGAAACGAACACACGCACAACCAGGAGCAAAGTACTCGGGTATCTCAGAGAACCGAATACGAGGGTCAAGGTATAGTTGACGCTCCTGTAAGCGGGTGGACTCAAGAATGAGTTTAGAGGCGAACTGACGGAACAGTTCCCGCATCGTTTCCATACACTCGGCACGCTTGCCGAGGTCGTCAATCGGATGGCGCATAGCAAAGAAAACACACTTCACACGGCGTGTCCGTGGGGAGTTATTGAGTTCAATATAGCCCTCTGCTATATCATCTACGCAGACGAAAGCGGTGCTGGAAGTCATGCGACCAAGCACCTCTTGGAAATCAGACAAACCACTTACACGGCAAAAACGAAACTGCTTGGCTTGGGCAAGCTTGTTCGTTTCGGTAAGTGTACGGAAGAATTGGGTTGCATCCCAGTTTACAAGGGTATTCATACGCTATTCTAACGTTTGTTTTTTGAGTTCCTCACGATCGGCTGCTTGTGCGTCGAGCTCTGTAAGCGCTCGCCACACATCCATCTTCAGAACGGTGTTTTCTTTGGTTATGTCACCTTTGGTGAGCGCACGGATCTGTGCGTTCATCGTTTCAGTGATTTGCCTTTCCAAATCAAGACTTTTGGACATGGGAGCAGACATAAAGAAATGCGTAAATTTGCGAGCAAACAACGCCTTTACGGAAGCGAACCAGTAGAAGATGGAGATACGCTCCTCTGGCAAAAGCTTGATGTTCGGGCTGTCATAGAGAACAGCGGCCATCTCTTGCAGAAGGTCGGTGTTCTTGGTATGCAGATAACCCTGATAAAGGTTATCGCAATAGATATATTGCTCGAAGGGAACGCCTTGCAGGTCAGAAGGTGCAGCCGTCTTGCCGTGAATACGATGCAAGCGCAGGGGCACCAATGGGATTTGCTCAAGCCAGTCGAGGCGCGAGAGCAATTCCGTAACCTGCAAAGCGGTCAGATGGTAGCGGTTGTACTGGTATCTCACGCTAAAACCATCGCCTTCAGGAGCAATAACCTCCATGCCCGACCAACGGAACAGGCAATGCGTTTTGAGCACCTCAGGCGAATAGCCCTCGGAAATGAGATAATACACGTAGCGGAGTTGCTTAGGAGTCAACTCCTGCCAACAAGTGGGGATGATAAGATCTAAATTCATAGTGCAAAGGTACAATTATGATTTAACATAGAGAAAGACAATAATATCACCACCAATAACCCCGAGATTTTTTCTCATTTTGGAAGCGTTGTGGCTGAAAGTATTGAGCGGTAGAGGATGTCTGCCACTCGGCAAAATCAGTCGTATTTTGGCGTATTCGCTCGACGAGAGATATGAGTAACTCATAATTGAGGCGCTTGCCCGCTAATAGATCCACTTCAATCTGTTTGAGTGGTTCGATGATAGATAGTTCCTCGGCAGACACCGTCTGCATGAGGATATGCTGACGAAAGCGACGATACAACTCTGGAGAGATGTATTTCTCGGCAAGTTCGTTTTCGACAGAAACGAGCTGCGAGCGGAGCGACTGATAACTGTGCCATACATTCTCATCTTTGCCAAGCGCCGTGACCAAGCTAAAGCGCGGGAACAGCGTAGAGGCAAAGAACAGACCCTGTGGCGAAGAAGCCCAATCATGGTAGGCGGGGAGTAGTGACAGGAGTTGGTCAAGAAGCCAGTCGCGGTTTGTGTGTAGCGACGATAGGAGTCGGTTCACGCGATCCGCGCTAGCTGGTGCGAGGTTGTTGTTACTTACTATCCCGAATCCATTAGGCGTGAGCACAAGGTCGAGAGAAGGTATAGCACGAGCAAAGGCATCAGCAACAACTATCTGGCAGGCAAGCATGCGAATAGGTGTAGAAGACTCCATAGCAGAGATTTCGACAAGCACAGTCGTGCCTGTGAAATGCTCTGCCAGCCATCTTTCAGACGCAGCCAAGAAAAAATCTAACTTATCGTAGAGCGAACTCTCGCCCTCTACGGTGGCAAGTGCATTAGGAAGGTACTTGCGCAAATCAGTATCGCAGGTGATTAGCATAGTTATGGGTTATTAGAGGTGGTGACAGTTTTGGCATCCGCATGCTCATCGAGCGTAGTGAGCATAACAAATGGGCAGTCGGGGTACGCGCCAATCCATTTGTTGAAGCGGATGATTATCTTATGCGGAATGAACAACAAATCGTGATACGGTTTCTGTAGGGCTTGCGCAATCGTGTAGAGTTCACGCTTGTCCGAGCCAGAGTTGTTCATCTGCGACTTACCAGGCACCGAACCGACAAGGTTGGAGTGCACACGGAGTGTAAAGCAGACCATATTGACAGCCTCTTGGATGTCGGATTCCCAATCCCCACCCTCTTTGCTATTGTCAATCTTGTGGATGACCACATCATGCTGCTCTTTGCCATCAGGCGTGACATAGAAAGTGCTGAACCATACCTTACCCGCATTCTCTGCTCCGGTAAGGAACTCGATGATACGCGCTTTCTCCTCAGAGACGCGCTTCTGCATATCTACGCGGTTGGTGATACCCTCCGCCTTGAATATGCCATCCCAGTACTTATCAGATACCTCAATTTGGTATTTGATAGGAGCAGAGTTCTCAAGCTTCGCCTTTTTAGCAGTCGCGATAAGTTGTTTGATGTCGTACCATTTCGACCGAAACAAAGAAGCGTAGTGCGGTATGGGATAATAGGTGCTATCAGCAGTAGGCACTTTCGTTAGGATGGCAAACTTAGCAGGAGCGTTATTGCTCGCTACGCGTGTTTGCAGATCGCGCCATGGCTGCGCAGGATTGAGCAAAGGTATATGTTCGATGTCGCTTGCCTGAACTACCTTACGCCAGTTTGCGTAAAGTACTTCACGAATACAGCCGTGTTCGTCGGCAGGCGTAAATCGGCAATAAGCAGCCTCCTTGCGGATGACCTGTACAATTTTCTTGCGCTCGCTATCAAGCACGAGCATAGTGATACACCATCCGAAGTGTTTGAAATCTTGGCAGACCCCAAGGAAATAGCTGGAGAGGTCGTTATCTAAGCAGAAGTCCTCAATGTCCTCTTTGACTTGAGCCGTACATGCGCTGGTTTGATACATCAGACCTGCGCCATAGCAAACTTCTGCGTTGAAAAGTTGGCAGGTAGAGAGCGTCTCGTCTGCCTCAATCTTTTGCAAGACCTCGAAAGGCATAAGGTTATCCGCACCCCATGGGATATAGGAGGTGTGGTCGTCCACAATGATAGGATTGAGGTTTTCGTCTTCGCGAAACACCTTCGTACTATCTGAATGAAAGATGGCACGAGCCTTAAGCTCGGGGACAATAGCAATAGAATCAAAAGAAAAATCCATACCTTCAGCATTTTATACTGCAAAGGTACGGATTTTATAGGAGAGAGTAAAAGACGAATTAGCAGAGTATTTGAATACTCAAAGCACTTTCGATTTTGGCAATAGTTTCGATGGAAAGATTCTCTTGCCCGCGAAGCACTTTAGAGATATACTGCTGGCTACATCCCATTTTGTCAGCCAATTGGGTTTGACTGAGATGGAGTTCTTCCATCTTGTCAAGCATCTTCATTGCGATGCTTTGTGAATAACGGAGCCAATTTTTGTTTGCTTGGCGCCGTTCAGCATTTTCGCGCCAACGCGATGGCGTAGGCGACTGGTACTGCTGAAGCCTTGAAACAACATTTGACATAGTTCTTAATTTTATAATTGGCTATGTCACAACAAACAGTTGATAAATAGCCATTTTTATAGGGGAGTATCAGAACTCCCCTACAAACTGTTATTTGCAGTTATCTATACTCATTTGGAATTTCGATATGAAGTGTCTCACACAATAACTTCACATCATGTGCATCATTTTCATCAAACTCGTATCCCAGATGGAACATTACTTGACTATATGGTTCAATACAGGAAACCTCTATTTCCTCAATTCTTCCTTTACCCGAAAAAGTTTCTACCGGAAAACAATCCCCATCATAAAGAATTTCACCTTCGTCCGTATATTCAAAACAATGCAAATCAACAATTCTGTTTTTCAAATCTTCCCATACAGTATGGTTCAATGTTGTATATTCCATCTTAATCTCATAAAAGCCATTAGCTTTCATTATTTCTATAAAGTTCTGATAATCGTTCTTTTCTACAAAAATGTCAATATCATTATGGGCTCTTGACTGATATCCAAGAAGAGCATCTACACCCCAGCCACCATCAAGAAAGACTTTAATCTCCGCATCTATTGCAAATTGAAGAATCTGTTTTACATCTGTTATATTGACCATCTTATCATCTCCACAAATTCTAATTAGGCGACCAGAGGAACTGCTGGTCTGTTTGATAAATCTCTGCATTTAGCAGTTTTCAATGTTGCCAAAACGAAAGTTAAGAAGATGTTCCTTTTCTCCATGTCGCTTTCTTTGGCGTAATTTACAAGGTTATTCCACACAAGATAGTTGTTCAGATACTTGGTAGAAACACCGTTAAAGCCACGCATAAACCTCTTTAGCTGGCTATGGTAGCTATTGATATGTTGGATATTATAAATGCCTTTCTTGGCTTTGCCAGTCTTTAACTGCACAAGGTCAATGCCATTGGCATTTGTAAATCTCACATAGGAGTTCATCTTGTCCGTAACAAGAGTGGAATTGGTCTTAATCCTACCATCATAAATATGATGTAAATCTCTTGTAGAAACTCTACCAGTATTCGTAATCTTGGAGATAGACAAGCCATTCCTATTAACCGCACAAGGAACACATACCTTTTCTTGGGACAAGCCTCTGATATGTGTAGAATGACCACGCTTATGAGCCTTGCGTGGCATAGCAAATGTCTTACTCTTGCTATGATTGCCCTTGTACGAGATGGCGAAAAAAGTTTCGTCAGCCTCAATAATGCCGTCAAGGGTAACATCGTCTGCCATATTCTGAAGTGCATCCAAAATCTTGTGTCTCCAAAGGAATGCGGTGTTTCTGTGAATCCCACAAGCAACAGCAGTCTTACGAATGGATAAGCCATTCATCATACAATCAATGTACTGCTCCCACACGGACAAGTCTTTTCTTGTACCAGACACAATGGAGTTCGTAGCAATCACGAAGGACTTGCCACAATCCTTACATACATATCGCTGTGTGCCATCTTTACGATGACCATTGCGAACCACATGGATACAGCCACAAAGAGGGCATACACGACCATTTGCAAAGCGTTCCTTTGCTACGAAATCTTCAATATTCAAAGACTTTACAAAGGCAGGACTTAAAAGCATTGTTTTAAGGCTTTCCTGCTCTGCGACAGTCAACTTACCGATAATATCTAATGCGTCTTTGATAGTAGGCATATCCAATTACCTCCTTCGGTGGTACTGTTTCTTACTATTATTATACGCTATTTCTCGTCAAAAATCAACCATTTGTTGTGACATAGCCTTTTGTATTAATAAAGAATATACGACCTCTGATATATGCGCAACATATTGTGATGCTTGTGATTCATTACCCTTGAA
>ERZ808030.31-NODE-31-length-14602-cov-3.496936_pt1 | contig 14602 bp, 13 predicted proteins | sample MGYA00380186_ERZ808030 | MGnify/ENA primary metagenome ERZ808030 (study PRJEB31490, sample SAMN06133386) | cow dung metagenome | isolation source: M7 | host: cow | place: China: Chengdu | collected 2015-05 ...
GGTGAGTCCGACCCACTTAAAATCCAATTTTTTGGGATTTTCGGGTGGGTTAACGGGCTCTGGGCTGTGCCTTGATTTTTTCTTGTGACAAAAATTAACGTGCTTAACCTCTTTTCGGCTATCTATGGTTTAGAGGTTAACAATGGACTATCAACGCCACCAGCATTCCTACACTGACGAAGAACTTGAAACAGGGGCCCAGTTTGCAAAGCAGATCGGAGTCTCTGGTGCGGCAGTATCGAAGGCGACCACCAAGGGGCGTATCGATACCTTCCGGAATTCGCGTGGCGAAAAATGCTATCACAAGGTCGTTTCTGCACAGCAATGGACGCTCAAGAAGAATCGTAGCAAGGTGACCACGCCAACTCGTGGACAGATGGCTGCTGGCTATGACAATCTGGATGCCCAGGCGATGGCTCATGTGCTCGGCAACGAAAATCCTCAAGCTCCAAAGCCTGTGTCTGCTCCTGTTCAGGGTATGGATCTTGGTGCGGCAATTCAGGAGCGTCAAGAACTCGAAGTGTCGCGTGCTGAAAAAGAATTCCACATGGCTCGCCTCGCGAAGCTCAAGGCTGACGAGATGGAAGGCCGCCTTGTCGATAAGCAGACCGTGTTCCTGAAGGCGTACCAGATGGGTGCGATGATCCAAGAAAAGGTCATGAACATGTATGTGCAGCTCGCTCCGAAGATTTGTGGTCATTTGCAGGAGCAGCTTGGCAAGGCCGATATCGAGGTCGAAAAGCTGAGAATCGCGATGAAGGATTCTAATCACGAAATTGGAGAGCTGATTCGCAAGGAGTCCATTGCGGTGCTCAAGGATCTCTCTGAAAAGACGGTGGACAATTTTCTTGAATGATGGCGGGTCAAATTACAGAACCGGTCGCTGTGACCCGGAAATCGGAGAATACGTTACCATACACGGATAACGTAAATTTTTGCCTAGCCGGTCTTATCCAGGGGCTTACTCCGCCAAAAGACCAGACTATAAGCCAATGGGCTGCGGAAAACCGTCTGCTCGCTGGTGAGGCTTCCGCGTCGAAGGGAAAGTGGACGAATGACCGCACGCCGTATCTTGTCGAAATCATGGATATGCTTAGCCCGCAGAATCCTTGCAGCGACGTTGCGTTCATGAAGGGCTCGCAGATTGGCGGAACGGAATGCTTGATTAACACGGCGCTGTACTACATGCTGCAATGTCCGTGTCCGATTGGTCTCTATCAGACTACAGACGACGTAGCATCGGATTTCGAGCGCCAACGACTTACGCCGACGTTTACCGCCATGAAAATGGACAAGTATTTTACTGGCGATACTGCCGGTTGTAAGGAATATCCGGGCGGAATTTTCTTCTTAGGTTCTGGAAGTTCAGCTTCGCAACTGCGTTCGAAACCGTTGCGAGTTGTTTTGTGCGACGAAATTTCAGGATGGCCGCTTAATTGCGATGGCGAAGGCGACCCGTGCGACCTTGTGAAGCGACGCACGACCAACTTTCCGCGGAAAAAGCGATTCTGGAATTCGACTCCGACCATCAAGGGAAAATGCCGCATCACAAAGAAATTCGAGGCCGGGGACCAGCGTTACTACAATGTCCCGTGTCCACATTGCGGCGAGTTGCATGTGTGGGAATTCAAGAATATGGTGTGGGATAAGGACTCGAACGGCAACCACATGCCGTTTACCGTGCGGATGAAGTGTCCGCATTGCGGTAAAGAATACCAGGAGTGGCGAAAGACTGAACTATTGGCTCAAGGCCAGTGGGTTCCCACCAATCCCAACGGTGCTTACCCCAGTTACCATTTGAGCGCGTTTTACAGCCCGCTTGGGTGGTACTCTTGGGAAGAGGCGATAACGGATTATCTCGAAGCTAAAGATGACCTGGAAAAGCTTAAAGTATGGACGAATAACGTAGAAGGCCGTCCGTGGGACGAAAAGAACCAAATCCGTCACGATTATTCCGAATTGATGCTGCGACGCGAGGAATACGGATGTGAAGTGCCCAACGGCGTCGTTATCTTGACCGCCGGTGTCGATACGCAGGATGACCGTTTGGAAGTTGAGATTGTGGGATGGGGCCGAGGTCTTGAAAACTGGAGCATCGATTACATCATAATTCCAGGCGATCCTGGCAAGGAAGATGTCTGGAAGACGCTTGACGAAATACTCATCGAGGCTAATTACGTCAAGGCGGATGGAACTCCGCTTTACATCGCTGCGGCTCTTGTGGACTCAGGCGGTCACAAGACCGAAGCCGTTTACAAGTATTGCGCAAAACGGGAGTGGCGGCGCATTTACGCCAGCATTGGTGCTCGTGGGCCGAACCGTCCTGTCATTAGCCGTCCGGGATCGACGAAGAAGTCTTCTGCCGAAAATGCCAAGCTCATTACTGTGGGTACTGATACCGTCAAAGACTGGATTTTCAACGTGCTGACGTTTGACAAGGTCGGTCCTGGATACTGCCATTTTCCGATGAAAGAAATTTACGACAAAGAACATTTCGAGCAACTTGCCGAATCGGAGGTGAAAAAATCGCACATGAGCCGAGGTTTTTTGGTTTACAGCTACGAAAAAATTAAAGACAGGAACGAAGCTCTTGACTGCCGTGTTTACGCCCGTGCGGCGCTCAATTTGGTGGGCGTCGATGTAGATAAACTTGCGAATGCTGGGAGAAGCTATACGATTAATCCGGCGAAGAAAACGCCTGTCGCCCATCGAGGATTTGTTGTCAATCAAGGAGTGAGATTATGAGTACGATTACTGTGCCGCTTGAAAAGTTCGGCAAAGCGCTTGAAAAGCAGGTCAAGGATTGCCAGAAGCAGGTACGCTTTGCCGCGATGAAGGCCGTGAACGAAGTGGCGTTCAAGGCCCGCTCGAACCTTATCGAGGAATACAAGGAAAGCTTCATCGTCAGGAACACGAACTTGCCGAAGGCCGTTTCGATAAAGAAAGCGACGAAAGAAAATCCTGTTGCGGAAGTTTCTTTTCCCAAAGACTGGATGTACATCAATACTAAAGGCGGTGAAAAAAGTCCGGAAAAAGCTAAAGTACTCATGGTACCGCTGAAAAATGGCGGTCTGAAAGATTACAGAACGTCTTCCGGAAAAATCAAGCAGTCGAAAAAGCCCGCGCAATTGCTAAAGTATGCCGATGAACACCCTAAAAAGACGAAAAAGCATGTCACGAATCCACATCCGTTCTTGATGACGTCGAAAAAGACTGGTCAGCCGTTGATTGCTGTTCGTGACAAGACCGACCGTAGCGAAATGAAATTTCTCTATGTCGGCGTGCCGACTGCCGACGTGAAAAAGCGGTGGGATTTCGAGAAAATTGTCAAGGACACGGCTGAAAAAGAACTCCCGCTTGAATTCGACAAGCAGCTTAAAAAAGCCATCGAAACGGCAAAATAATTTCAAAAAAACTTGGTCACAAATTGTTTTAATCTCATTGCCGTAAGCCTATTTTGTGGCTATGGCTATTTACACTGTCGAACTATGCGAAGAAATGGTCGCCGCGTCCAGAAAGGCACTTGCAAAAGCTTTGGAAGCCCAAAGCTACTCTATTGGCGGTCGATCTTTGAGCAGGGCGACTGTGGACAATTGTCAAAAACAGCTTGATTTGTGGCTGGGCCGTCTAGCCACCGCGAAGGGCTTGCGTCGTGGCAAGGCGTTCTGTGTCGCATCTATTCCGCATTAGGTCTTATGGCGAAGAATTTTGTTGGCGGTCAAGGAATTGCTTGGAAGGGAGCTTCGGTTGTAACAGAAGCTCTCCGGGCGTTCTACGCTCCGCACGGTTCTGCAGACCGCGATATCGCTGCGGACCTCGACATTTTGCGTCGTCGTAGCCGCCAACTTTTCCAGAACAATACTTTTTCGCGTGCGCTGATTTCGAGTTTTGACACGAATGTTGTCGGTACTGGGATCAAGGCCCGACCGACTTTGATGTTGCCTGATATGCTTGGACTTTCTAGCGAAGATGCCGAAAAGTGGTCCAGCAAGACGAAAGTCCTTTTTAGCCTTTGGGCGAATGACAAAAAGTGCGATGCCGAGAAGACGAACAACTTCATGCAGTTGCAGGACTTGGCGTTAAAAACAACGTTACTCGGCGGCGATTGCTTCTCTTTGACTTGCTTTGACAAAAGCTATGAAGCTTTCGGAATGAATGTCAAGTTGCTCGAAGGCGAACGCTGCCAAAATCCCATCGGCCAAATGAATTGCGATGCAATTGCGGAAGGCATTGAAGTTGACCGGAATCATGCCCCGGTGTCCTACTACTTTACTCAAAAGCCTGTCTGGAGTTTTGACAATTATACGGATTTCGTGGATTCCGTCCGGGTTCCTGCGTATGATGCGTTTGGCAATCCGAACGTTATCCACATGTTTACTGCTGATCGCACCAACCAGCGTCGCGGCGTGCCGCTGCTTGCTCCTGTGATTTGCCAGCTCAAGCAGCAAGAACGCTATCAGGATGCTGAACTGATGGCCGCTGTCATCAGCGCGTGCTTTACGGCTGTACTTGAAAACAACGTACCTGAAGAAGCTGAAGAACTTTACGGCAACGTGCCTGAAAATGAACGTGTCGAAAAGACGGATAGTTATGGCAACGTAATTCCGGATCCAACGCGTCCGTCTCTTGAAATGAAGCCGGGTGCAATCTGGTCGCTCGCTCAGGGCCAGAGCATCAAGAGCTTGAATCCTCAGCGTCCGAACGTCAACTATCAGCCGTTTGTCGAAAGCATTTTTGCCGAAGCTGCAGCAGCTTGCGGCGTGAGTTTCGAAGTTGTCCTCAGGAAGTTCAACAACAGCTACAACGCGGTTCGTGCGGCACTTCTCGAAAGCCAAAAGACTTTCAAGAAAATGTGCATGAACTTTGTCGCTGATTTCTGCAAACCCGTTTACGAAAAATGGCTTACGAATGCTGTCCTCTTGGGGCTTATTGACGCTCCGGGATTCTTCGAGGATCCGATAAAGCGGATGCTTTGGAGTCAGTGTCTTTGGATTGGCGATGCCGCGTTCCTTCTTGACCCGAAAAAGGAAACCGAAGCCATCAAGATGCAGATTGACGAACAGCTTATTTCCAGGGATATGGCGTGCGCCATGATCAATGGTGGCGACTACAGGACCGTTGCCGAAGGTCATGCTGCTGAACTTACGTTGCGTAAGGAACTCGGTATTGGCGAACCCGGTTCTGTATCCAAGACCGAGAATTTCAGCGTTACGAGTGACGATCCTGAGGAATCTTCTTTGCAGTAGGTTTGAGAATGAAAAAAGGAATGTTGAATCGAATTTTGAGTGCGCGTCTTGCAATCCGCAAGGAAGATGCGGATGTTATGGCGTCGAATACCGTTAATTTTTGGGATGAAAAAGGTAATTGGACTGGCGGAAAGAAGGAAGATGGCGAATTTGACATGGTGAACAACGTGACCCGTCGCGAAGACGGAATTGCGGTCATCCATGTTGACGGTGCTCTTTCTTATCGCAGTAACTGGCTTGCCTACTTTTTTGACGAAGATACCTACAACAGCATCGAGGCCGCGTTCGACGAATGCCTTGCCGATGACTCGGTAAAAGGTATCCTTTTCGACATCAACAGCCCGGGTGGCGAGGTGAGCGGTTGCGCTGACCTTGCAGACAAGATTTTTAACGCCCGTGGTTCAAAGCCTTACGGAATTGTTGCGCGTACAGGCGGTATGATGTGCTCCGCCGCGTATTGGCTTGGTTCCAGTTGTGAAAAGGTTTTTACGGCAAGCAACGGGACCCTTGGATCCATCGGCGTTCTTTGCGCGTTTACGAATTTCAAAAAGTCTATCGTCGAAACGACTGTCGTCGTGTCCGACCTTAGCCCGAATAAAGTTCCTGACCCGAACGACCCGGAAGGTCTGAAACTTATCAAGGAAGAATTGAACTCTCTTGCTGAAGTTTTCATCGGAGCGGTCGCCCGTAACCGTGGCACTACCGTTGAAGACGTAAAACAAAACTTTGGCCAGGGAGGCGTGTTTATCGGCGACAAGGCTGTCGCCGCGAAACTTGCGGACGGCGTTATGTCCCTTGACGATGTCTGCGAAGAAATGAAACGACAGGGGATCAGTAATGGAGGTGCCGTCATGGCAACTAACGTTAAAGGAGCCGAAGGCACTGAAAAGCCCGAGGCCGTGGATGTGGAAGCTGTTAAGGCCAAGGCTATTGCCGATTATAAGGCTCGCGTCGCTTCCATCGAAGATGTCTTTGCCGGTCTCGATGTTACTGGCGAAGAAAAGGCCAGTTTCGTCGATGGCGACAAGACTGTAGCCGAAGCTACTGCATTCGCACTTGCTAAGGCTAAGGATAAAATCAAGGCTCAGGCTGAAGAACTCACGAAGGTTCGTGCCGAGCTTGACGAAGCCGAGAAAACGCCTTCTGCATCTGACGAAAAGACACGTGCGATTGAAGCTCTTGAAAAGAGCAATGCGGCACAGAATTCCGTTCACGGCGGTTCTGACGCGTCCGCATCCGACGAAGCCAAAAAGCATGCCGAATGGGCTGCCGAAGTACGAGACGAATTTTACAAAAAGGGGTAAGTTATGGCCGAACTCAAATTCGACAATGATATCGCTGGCGAATTCCCGATCCAGCGTGAAACTGTAAAAATCGGGAAAAACCAGAATCTCAAGCGCGGAACAATCCTTGTCGAACACATCGAAGACGATGGCGCTAAGGCTAAGTATTCCTTCGCACTGTCGGCGTACACTGCCGCTGCGGACAAGACCGTGACTCTCGCGATCGGCTCTGCAAGTTACGTCGCCAACGTTGGTTCCAGCGATACTACTATCGCCGCCGTGCTTGGCAAGATCGTGACTGCCGCCGCTGCCGACACGAAGTTTACCGTGACTGCCGACACTACGAACAGCAAACTTGTTCTCGAAGCTAAGGCTGTTGGTGAAGATTCTACGACCATCACGCTCGAAACGACTGCAACGCTTACCATCGGCGCAAAGTCCGAAGATGTCGAAGGTAAGGACGCTGTCGAAGGCGGATTTTTCCCGATTGCGTCCGCATCTGAAGAACCGGTCGGCTATCTTCTCAAGGATATCAAGACCGCTGCTGACGAAGCGGGTTATGCCGAAATGGCACGTACCGGCTGCTTTGCCGATACTGCAGCCATTATCGACGAAAATATCAATGCAAAGACCGTTAAGGATAAACTTGCCGCACGTTGCCTTTTCTTCAAGGACGTGAGCGCCGTCAAGGAATAACAACAAAAGGAGTATGAATCATGCCTGAAGCAATTACTCTCGAAGATCGCCACGAGCTGACGAAGCTCCTTAGCGAAAGCTTCAAACCCTCGCAGTTCTTCCGCAAGATGTGCGCGACGGACCTGCACAAGACAAAGAACCTCGTCCTCCAAATGGAAAAGCAAACGCGAATCATCGCTCCGTATGTTTCCGACGATGACGAAGATGGCAAGGTGATTGGCCGCGACGGCTACGAACGCCTTGTCGTGACTGTGCCGACGCTGCACCCGAAGCGCAACCTGACTCACCGCGATGTTGAACTTGCAGCAAATGCCGAACAGGTGTTTACTTACGACAGTGGCAATGCTTCTCCGGAGAAAATTCGATTCCAGAAGCTGATGAAGGACTCGATGGATCTTCGCCAGTCCATTGAACGTCGCGAAGAACAGCAGATCATCGAAGCGATGACGACCGGCAAGGTGGAAGTGATCTTTGATGGTGGTAAGCGTACCATCAATCTGAATATCCCTGCCGCCAACCTGACTGCTGCCGCTGCTGGAGACAAGTTCGACGCCGAAAACTCCAATCCGATTGTTTACTTGCGTAACCAGAAACGTCTTCTTGCAAAGAATGGCGGTGGTCGCGGTTTCATTTGCGTTATGGGTTCCGAGGCTTACGAAGCGTTTATTGAAAATAAGGCCGTCAAGGAATACATGGACAATAAGCGCATGAACTTTGGCGAAGTTGAACCTGGCGAAATGGATACCGATTACGTTACCCGTGAAGCCAGAATTCTCGGCATGGACATCGTTACTTACGACGATTTCTTCTACGACGAAATCGAAAAGAAAGATGTCGAAATGTATCCGAAGGATCGTATCACGATTATCGGTGCTGGTGCTGGATTCAAGATGCACTACGGTGCTATCGCCGATGGCACTGATGGCACGCTGAACGTCTGTCAGTCTTACGCTTACACTTGGATCAAGGATGGTAAATCCAAGATCCTCGAAGAAGAATCTTGTCCGCTGTTCGTGCCTCAGTGCGGTGGTGGCATTATCTCCCGTAAGGTTGTGTAAAGATGGCTTTCAAGGATGACCTCATGGATGATCTCGCCGGTTCGTTTTTCAATACGGACGAATTCGGCGAGGAAGTGACTTTGATTCGCGGTGGTAATAGCTACGCGATGAAGGGTCTCTATGATTCTCCGGAGGTCGCCAATGAAAGCGTCGGTGAAGTTTCTGCGATTGCCCATGCGCCGCGTCTGTTTGTGCGGATTTCGGATCTGCCCGATTCGAAGCCGCGCAAGACGGATGTGTTCACGCTTGGCAATACGCCGTTTCATCCGGCGATGAAACTCTCTGCTATTGATTTTGTGAGCGAAAAGGACGGGGTTATCGTGTACCGCCTGGAGGAAACCAAATGACGACGGTGAGAACTTTGAATTGCATCAAGGCGTTTCGCCATGCCGTTGTCAATACTCTCAAGACGGCTAACATTACCGGAATAGGCTCGAACGTTTCCGCTTCGCGAAAAAAGAAAGCCTGGCCTGAAGAGCAGTCTTTTATCATCGTCAATGTACCTAACATCGACTTTGACGACAAGGCGACGAATCCCCGTTTTTATTATGCCAAATCGGAATTGTACATCGATATATATGCGCGTAGTTTTTTGAGCGACGAAAGCAATCTTGATGGTGTAGAATCTGATTCGGACTTGAATGATTTTCTCGACGATACCATGCATGCAATTTGCGCCGTTGTTGAACCTTGTCCGTATTGGGTCGGTCCTTATGGCGGTCTGGTTAGCAAGTGTGTTCTGAAATCGTATAGCAATAATCTTTCCGTGCGCTCCGAAACAGAGCGCGGAGCCGCGAGGATCACTTTCGAAGTTTCGTTTACCGCGAAAATCGACAGGTCCGCAGCGACGAAAGATTTCTTGCGTGCGAATAACGAGCTCAAGACTGGTAATCAGTCGATGACTTTTGTAACGGAGCTGAGGCCTGGCGAACAACTTGCCGAAGCTGAAACAGCGGAAGAATCCGCAGGGAATTAGATTATGACTTTCAACGAAATTCCTGCCGATAACATGTATCCGATTTTTGCGACGGAATTTGGTGGCTCTATGTCGCCAAAAGTCGGAGCGATGCCTTGGAAGAACTTGATTATCGGCCAGCCGCTTCTCTCTAAGATGAGTGAAAACGGTTCTCTTACTTTGATCACGAGCGACGAACAGGCAGACGCACTGTTTGGCGCTGGTTCTCAGCTTGCCTTGATGATCAAGGCTTTCCGCAAGAACTCCAAGTCGATGGAACTCTGGGCGTTGCCGATTGCTGACGATTCCACTTCGGCTGCGGCGACGGGTACTTTGACGTTTACCGTTGCTGGCTCCGGAACCCCGGCTACTCTTGCCGTAAACGGTACTATCCGTCTGATGATTTCCGGCCAGTCCTGCCCGGTGAACGTGGCTGCTGGAGATTCCGCTTCGGACGTTGCGGCTAAAGTTGTCGCCGCCATTACGGCAAAGACGAGTTTGCCTGTAACGGCTTCGGCTTCTAGCGGCGTTGTTACTTTGACCGCAAAGAACAAGGGCGGTTTCGGTAACGGTCTCGATATCCGCTGGAATCACAACCAGGGCGAAGCTCTCCCGGATGGCTTGAGCATTGCTCTTGTCGCGATGGCGAACGGCGGCGCTGATCCACAATTCGATGACGCTAACGTTGCCCAGACTTGCGCGGGTAACTGGTTCAACATGATCGTTATCGGTTCTTCCGAAACGGATAACATTGCCTACATCAAGGAGATGTTGGATGTTCGTTGGACTGCTATGGTCCAGCAGACTGGCGTGATGTGCTTCAGCCTTAACGGCGGTAACGAATCTGCGTTCACGACAAAGGCAAACGCGTTGAACTCCCAGGAGATTGTTCTTGCGGCTCTGCCGAAGTCTCCGACTTCTGGTGCTGAAAAGGCTTCGGCTTTGTTCGGCTGCGTGGCTCCGAAGGCGTTGAACGATCCTGCCGCTCCGCTCCACAATTGGGCTGTTGCTGGTGTTGTCGCGCCGAAACGCGATGACCGTGAAGACTTTGATGGCAACAACAGACTTTTGAAGTCCGGCTGCGCTTTGATGGTTGCCGCTGACGATGGCAGCGTGTTTACGAGCCGTATCGTGACGACTTACAAGCGGAATGCCCAGGGTGTTCAGGACAATTCTTTCTTGCAGCTTGAAACGGTTCTTACTTTGTCTTACCTCCGCTGGTACTGGAACAACTATCTTGCTGGCAAGTACGCCCATGCGAAGCTTGCTCCGGATGGCTCCAAGTTTGGCGCTGGTCAACAGGTAATGACGCCGAGTCTCGGCAAGGCTGAACTTATTGCGTGCTACGAAAAATGGGAAGAAGCCGGTCTTGTTTACGACTCCAAGGGATTCGCGGAAAATCTTGTTGTCGAACTTGATCCGAACGACCCGTATGCGATGAATTTCTTGATTCCGGTCCATCTGGTCAAGCAGTTCTTTGTTTCCAAATCCAAAATTGTTCACGACTAAGGAGGCCTGAAAATGGACGAAATTGATGTTGTTGGTGGCGAATACGAATTCAAAATCAACGGTTTTCAGTACAACTTAAAAGGTCATCCGAACATTGAATATGGCGGCAAGCATTACGAGCCGGTTATCGGTCCGGGCGGCGTGCATCTTGGCGACAAGTGCGTCGGCGAAAGCCCGAGCAAGATTTCCTTGACGCTTGTTGACCTGAACTCTCTTGATATCGTCGAGCTTCAGCAGACGCGCAATGCGACCGTTACGCTCAAGAAGCCGAACGGCAAGACATTCGTGATGAGGAATGCTTCTTGCAGCGCTCCGATTACTGAGAATTGCGAGGATGGCGAAGTCGCGGTTGAATTTTCCGCAGGTCCTGCGGATGACCAGAAATCGTAGATAACCCCTCTTGTCTATGATATCCGCACTCGTGGGAGTCCGTTGGAGATAGCTTGACTGCATATCGCTAACGCAGGTCTGGGTTCGAGTCCCGGATGCGGCTTAACTTGTTCAAAGCCATAAAAGGAGTAAAAATATGGACTACAAACTGAAAGTACCTATTACTAAGCCGAACGGCGAAAAGATTGAATCTGTCGTCATCCGGGAGCAATACACCGGACGTGACAACAAGGCTATCGGCAATTGCAAAGGCAACGGAGATGCCGAAATCGCTCTCGTCGTCTGTGCGACCGGACTTTCCGAAAATACGGTGCTCAACATGAGCTCTTGTGACGTGAATGCCATCGCCGAGGTTGCCGCAAATTTTTTAGCCAATGGCGTGGCGTAGGCCTTGATGACGGTTTTGCTGTGCTTGCAGGCGTGTTCCATTGGTCTTACAGAGAGATAATGGAGCTTGGCTCGGAAGAATTCAAGTACAGCCTGAAAGCCGCTGAAAAATTCCTTAAGTGGAAAACTCCGAAATCTGTGAAGTGAAATCCATTCTTTGAGTTAGATTATTAAGCCTGGGGCAAACGCTGCAGGCTTTTTACGTGAAAAAAGATGTGTTAAAATGGTTCTTTTTTTGCCTGCGTTGGATGATATTTAAGTTATGGCCAGTAAAATAAATGCCCAAATCGGGCTGAATGTAAACAAGAGCTCCGTCGATGCGGTTGTAAACAACGTTTCGACCGTTAAAAAGCAGGTCCAAAGCGTCGGTCCTGTTTTTGACAGCCTCCAAAAAAAGATTGAATCTTTGGGCAGCGTCGCCAAATGGGCTGCTATTGGTGCCGGAGCTGAACGTGTTTTTGGCGGTATCAAGAGGATTGTCGATTCCGTTTCTAATTCGTTCAAAAAGCAGTTCGATTTCGCTCAATCTTACGCTTCTTTTGGCGACAGGATCGCGAAAACGTCGCGCCTTGTCGGTATGTCCGTCAAGGATTACCAGGCGTTTGCGTCGGCTGCAAAGCATGCCGGAATGTCCACCGAAGAGATGGACAGCGCTTTGCGAAAATTCAGCGTGAACCTGGGTAAAGCGCGGGCTGGTGACCGTGCTGCATCCAAGATGTTCGATTCCATTCTTGGAGGTCGAAAACTTTCCGGTTTCAAGGATTCGACGTCGTTGATTTCTGCCATTGCTGACGGCTATAAAAAGCTTAATTCCGCCGAACAAAAGGCTTTTGTGACAAATGAACTTTTTGGACGGGGCGGCGTTAAAATGGCTGAACTTTTGTCCGGAGGTGGCGAAGGTTTGCAGAACGCCTTGGCGAATTTCGAAGGCGGTTTTTCCGAAGAGGGAGCGAAAAATGCGGAGCTATTTAACGACGAACTCCAAAAGACCCAGGAGATTATCGACTCTTTGAAAATTTCGGCGGCACAAGAACTGTTTCCTGTCATTACGGAAATGTTCAAGTCCGTGCAAAAGTTTGTCAAGGAAAATCGGGCAGAACTTTTGCCGGTCGTCAAGGATCTGGTCGCTCATTCTGTCGAGTTTGTGAAATCTCTGTTGCCGTTGACCGTGAAACTTTTAAAGTCGGTACTTAAAATATTCGACCTGATTGGGCCAAAAGTATTTATTATCGTTGGAGGCTTGGTTTCGATGGCTCCTGCGGTGGTGCAGATTCTGTCAGGGCTTGTAATGATGGCTCCGATTTTGACAAAGATTGGTGTTGTTTTGAAAAGTATTTTTATGTTCGGACAAGGTTTGCTAATTGGCGTAAAACTTTTTGTCGGCCTTATTGGCGGCGCTTTGCTTGCGAAAATAGCACTTGTGGCTGCTGGAATTGTGGGGTGGGTGTACGCATTCAGATCCGTGTACAAGAATTGGGATATGCTGAAGTCATTTCTAAAAGATATTGCTTCTAGCGTCGGAGATTGGTTTTCAAATATCGGCCAAAAAATCAGCAATTTCTTCATGGACAAACTTTCTGGCGTTATGAATTTTGTTGGTCAAATCAAAAGTTCCGTTCTTGGTTTATTTGGCGGGTTTCCTGACAAGATTAAAAGTTTGTTTGGATTTGGCAATATAGACATTAATGCGAATGGTGCTTCCGGCGCTCAATCTACTCTTGCCGCGTCGGCTGTACAGGCGGTGAGTGAGTCTCGCACTACGGTTACCAACCGCTTTGCCGTTGACTTCAACAACGTTCCTCGCGGCACGAAGATTACACCTCCGGCTAAAGGCGACTTCGACTGGTCTCGCGGCTATATGCTTGGGGGTATATGATGACTGGATGGCGTAACGAGTACGTAGATTCGCTGCAGAAGGTAGTGGTTAGCACGGTAAATGGCGACGTCGAATGTGTCGCTGCATCTTACGACGGAGTACCTTTCTATTACAAAGAAACTGAAACGTCCGGCGGTCGTGAAATTGTAACGACTGCTTTGCCGTTTTCGGACAAGCATGTAAACCAGGATTTGGGCAAGAAAGTAAAAAGTTTTACGTTGTCCATTTATCTCGTTGGTCCGAATTGCGAACTTGACCGCGAACGCCTGGAAGAAGTTTTTGACCGTGAAGGATCATTTGAATTCATTCATCCTTACTATGGCAAATTTTACGCCCGCTGCCCTGAATATCGTTTCAAGTACAGTTCCGAAGTCTATGAGTATGCCGAGGGCGAGGCGACATTCGTTCCGGAAGAGGATCCGAAAAAGTCTGCCCGGAGCGTCGTTGATTTACGCGGTTCTTCAGTTGCGAAGGCCGAGAAAAACCTTGATTCCGCACAAGCGAAATTCAGCGAAGATTTTAGCATCGTTGGCAAGGCAAAATCTGTTGTCGATTCCGTGTCTTCGCACGTTTCGGTGGTGATGGATAAGATTGAGAGCGCACGCCAGTCAATGCGTGACGTTTCGCAGTTCGTTCAGACTATTTCGAGGATCCGCGAGAATATTCAGCTTATCTTGCAGACGCCTGCCGATTTTGCAGCCCGCATTCAGCGGTTGCTGACAATGACGAAAGAGACTGTTGATCCGGAAGGCGGTTTCAACGACTACGTGAACGAAAGCCTCACGGTGATGTCGTCTCAAGGCGGTACGCCTGATTCTTCCGGAGCTGCCGCTTCGGAACTGAACGCGAAAATCGACCGGCTGGTCGTTATGAACGCGGCGTCGATGGCTGCACAATCTGTAGTCAACAGCTCTTTTGTCAGTGCAGACGAAGCTCGTGAGATGCAGGAGCGTGTGGCCGCTGCGTTTGAAGATGCTGCCGTCAACATGGAATCTGTTGACGATTATGCTGAATTGGCTGACCTCGAAGCGACCGCTCTCAAGTATCTACGCGACGAAATGACGCATCTTGCTGAGATTGTGGAATTGCCATTGCCTGCGACGAGAGATGTCCTGTCGATTTGTTTCGATTGCTACGGCGATCTCGATAAACTTGATGATATCCTGGAGCGCAACGGTATCGGGGACTCGCTTCTGGTGACG